>ERZ825525.358-NODE-358-length-63726-cov-4.847670_pt1 | contig 63726 bp, 54 predicted proteins | sample MGYA00519930_ERZ825525 | MGnify/ENA primary metagenome ERZ825525 (study PRJEB31778, sample SAMEA3449203) | human gut metagenome | biome: human gut; feature: human-associated habitat; material: faeces | place: United Kingdom | collected 2010/2012 ... | reverse complement strand
CATTTAACAAACCCCGGCGAATCACCGGCAATTTACGATACAAAATTGCTGGAAAGCAGCAGTATTTTTGATAATAACAACTAAAAATATTATTAAAAAAGAGCGGCAAGCCGCTCTTTTTATGCAAAACAGGCATTATACAAAAGTATAATGCCTGTTTTAACTTTTATTTTTCCAATATCAGCAAAGCCACTGTTTCAATATGCACCGTCATCGGAAACATATCCACCGGCTGTGCTTTTACTGCTTTATAGCCGTTTTCCGTTAAAAATACCATATCGCGTGCCAAAGAAGCCGGATTGCATGATACGTAAACAATTTTTTCAGGTTTTACTCCGGCAATGGCCGCCAAAACCTTTTTATCACAACCTGCGCGCGGAGGGTCAAGCAGCACGGTATCCGGCTTTACGCCGCTTTTTAACAGCGCCGGCATTTCCACAGCAGCATCGCCGCAAATAAACTCTGCATTTGCAATATTATTCGCTTTGGCGTTTTCGTTGGCATCTTTAATGGCGGGCTCAACAATTTCTATGCCGTACACTTTGCGTGCCTTTTGCGCCAGATACAGCGAAATAGTACCTGTACCACAATAACAGTCAATAACCGTTTCTTTACCGCTCAGCGCAGCAAAATCCAGCGCCGTGGCGTAAAGCTTTTCGGTCTGCGCGCTGTTTACCTGAAAGAAAGACAATGGCGAAATATTAAATTTTAAATTACCAAGCCTGTCTTTAATTGTGCTTTTGCCATACAGAACACGGTTTTTAGTTCCCATAATTATGTTGGTACGCTTTTTGTTAATGTTCTGTACAATGCTTTTTAAACCGTCCACTTCAGTTTTAAGCATTGTTACAAGCTCGCCTGCATGCGGAATATCATAGCAGGCTGTAACAATTACAGCCATAACTTCGCCGGTTTTAGCCCCTGCGCGCCCCATAACATGGCGTACAACGCCTTTGCCGGTAGTTTCGTCATAAGCAGAAATATTAAACTGCTGCATCCATTGGCGCACAACCTGCATAATTTTGTTGTTAGCCTGCTTTTGGATAAGGCAGTCATCAATATTTATAACGTTATGGGTTAAAGCCGCATAGCAGCCAATTTGAATTTTTCCTTCCGTTTTAGCTGCCGGAAACTGCATTTTATTGCGGTAATGCCATGGATTTTCCATGCCCAGCACAGGCAGCACTTCGCAGCCAGTAATATGCCCAATACGCTCAATGGCATCTTTAACCTGCTGCCTTTTAACGCTTAACTGCCCTTCGTAGTTTAAATGCTGCAATTGGCAGCCTCCGCATTTTTCATAAAAAACACATTGCGGTTTAACACGCTGCGAAGATTCTTCCAAAATGTTTAAAATTCTGCCGGAAGCATAGGATTTTTTTACCTGAAATAATTTTACGGATACTTTTTCTCCCGGCAGAGCGCCGTGTACAAAAACCGTAAATCCATCAGCCTTGCCCACACCTTCGCCGCTGCTGCCAAGCCCTGTTATATTTACTTCAATTATGTCGTTTACCTTAAAAAGCGGTTGTTGTTTTGTCATTTCTGCCCCTTTATTACAAACTTCCGTCCTGCATCCAATACAGCCTTACAGGCAGGTTGGATGCCCCCGGCGGTGACCAGATAAAGCTGTATGTTCCCGGTTCCAAAACGCCAAGTTTAAGCAAATCGTCGTAGCTGTCGCCTATTGCCACTTTATCCTGCGGCAAAGGCAGAATTTTTTCTTCACCGGCTTTTTTCAGCACACCGTAACCGGCAAACAAACCGCCCAGCGGATTTAAATACATTGCCGCCGGTTTATTGCCGCTGATTGTAAAATTAACAGAATATACAATGCCGTAATTGCCGTAATTTACAGCATCTTTGTCTGTTGTGGCGTCCTTGCCGCGCGCAAAGCCCTGTTCTTCGGATGCCAGTTCAAGCATATACACCTTGTTGTTATCGGTATTCAGCGGCGCAGATACAGTGTAATTCCAGTCCGCATCGTCAAAAGTACCCCTTAACGGATGCTCGTCCATAGGCTGAACATGTGCGTATTCATTGTATAAATCCAAATCTGTTTTTTCGTCGCACATAATAACGCTTACCTGCACAGGCTTATCAGTGTGTAAATCAATAGTGCCTACCAAAAGCTGCGCCGGTTCAAGCACATAGCCTTTGCCGGTTAAAAGTTCAGCATTTTTGCCAAAGCCAAGGCTGCCTTCCGTTTTATTATGAACGCCGGAAAAATATTTTTGCTGTGTTTCCTTGCCAACCTTTAAATAATGCCAGCCCGCATTGCCGATGCTGTTGTTGGCAACGCTGTATTTAACCGGGCGCATTTGTTCGTTGCTGAGTATAACGGCGAGTTTTTTATTGTTTTCCATCGCATTTACATGATGAAAGAAAATTCTTACATCACCGCTTACGGTATCACGGTACAAAACTCCATTCCTGTAAACCATTTCCGGGCTGTCAGAAAAAATAAGTGTTGAACCGGAAGTAGTTTTCTGCGCTGTTACTTCTGTATAAGTTTCAGGCAAACCGCGCCCTGTAATAAGTTCATCAGAAGCAAAAGCGTTTAAAGGTAAAAATGCCATACAACTAATTGCCAGAGTTTGAAAACATTTTTTTAGCCTCACGATTAACCTCCAATAGATGTTTACTGTTTATTATAACACAAATACTGCAATTGTATTTTATTTTTGCAGCGCAGAATTTAAAAATAAATTGTTGCTACAAAAACCGCTTCCATATTAATAAAATAAGGTGTCAGAAATATACTCAATACCACTCGTATATGACTGCACCCCAAAAGTCTAACTTTTGGGGTGCAGTTCACTCAACCGACGGTTTTGATTTATATTCTGTTTTTATACATTTTTTCGTAATACTTTTGATATTCGCCGCTGATAATTTCCTGCCACCAGTCTTTATTTGCTAAATACCATTCAATCGTTTTGGCTATACCGTCCTCAAACTTCGTCTGCGGCAGCCAGCCAAGTTCATTATGTATTTTTGTCGGGTCAATAGCGTAACGCCTGTCGTGACCGGGGCGGTCTTTTACAAAAGTAATTAAATCTTCATTTTTGCCCAGCGCCTTTAAAATAATTTTCACAACATCCAAATTGCTCTTTTCGTTATGCCCACCAACGTTGTAAACTTCACCCTCGCGCCCCTGGCGGATGATTAAATCAATCGCACTGCAATGGTCTTCTACATACAGCCAGTCTCGTACATTTGCACCGTCGCCGTAAACAGGCAGTGCTTTATCGTGCAAAGCATTGATAATCATTAAAGGAATTATCTTTTCCGGGAAGTGATACGGCCCATAATTGTTGGAGCAGCGCGAAATTGTTACCGGCAAACCATAAGTACGGTGGTATGCCAAAACCAACAAATCTGCACTGGCTTTAGATGCAGAATAAGGGCTTGATGTATGCAACGGCGTTGTTTCAGTAAAGAACAAATCCGGTCTGTCTAACGGCAAGTCACCATAAACTTCATCCGTACTTACCTGATGATAACGTTTAATGCCGTACTTGCGACAGGCGTCCATCAATACGCCCGTACCGATAACGTTAGTTTTTAAAAACAGCTCAGGCTCTAAAATACTGCGGTCAACATGGCTTTCCGCCGCAAAGTTTACCACAACATCCGGTTTTTCTGCTTCAAACAAACTGTAAACAAAATCGCGGTCAGCAATATCTCCACGCACAAACTTAAAGTTTGGCTGCTCCATAGCATCCTTTAAACTGCTTAAATTTCCCGCATACGTCAGCTTATCCAAGCAAATAAATTCATCCTCCGGATGATGTTTAAGCTGATAATATATAAAGTTGCTTCCTATAAACCCGGCACCGCCGGTGATGATGAGTTTCATAGTTATATATTAATATCTAAATGCTGTTGCTTAATTTTTTCGAATAAATTTTTAAATTCTTCAAAACTATTATCCTTTTCCAACATTTCTTTAGTTATGTCTTGAGAAATAGAACTATTTAAAATCTTTTTTATTACTATTTCTCTTTTCTTATCATCTTCTATATCTTTTTTTACTAAACCACATAATAATTTCGGTATATCAATTTTATTCCAAGTTTCTTTGTATTGAGATAATTGTATATGAAAATAATTTTCAACTAATTCAATTGGAATGTAATTCTCAATTTCTCTTCTTGTCATTGCATAACCAATACGCCTATTATCATTTTCTTCATTAATTGCTTTAAGTTTAAGTTTATACTTTCCTACATCGCCATCGACAATATAAATTTCTTTTAAATTGCTGTCAAGATAATAATTTTTATTGATCCAATCAATTAATTTCCCCCTCCTAGTGGTATTATAGGTATATTTTCTTTTTCCAAATCTATAATATTTTTCAGTTCTAAAATATTCTTATTTAAATTATAAAAAAAGTTAACATCATTAGGTCCTTCGACAAAAATTATAGTTTTTTTTGCTGCAAATGGTAAAATTCCCAAAGTTTTAGCAATTTTTCTAGCTTTTTCTGCTTCATCAGTAATTTTAATAATCGTTTTATCTTCTTTAAGTAACAAATGCAGTTGTTTTAATTCAACCATTTTTGCAATTTCCGGTGTATGTGTAGTTAAAATAATTTGGTGTGATTTCCTATCTGCAATTTGTTTTAATGTGTCAAAAATCATTATTTGAAAATCTGGATGCTGGCTTGTTTCTGGTTCTTCAATAGCATAAATTATCGCTCTATCAGGATTATCAGAAATTGCCTTTTCAGCTTCTGCTCTCAAATAGCTTAACAAAATTAAACGTCTAACGCCACTACCTCTTTTGTTAATCGGAATTCCATTATCTGACACTAAATCAAAGTTAAATAATGTATCAAACGGTTTATGAGAAACTTCCGGTTTTAAATTTTTTGCTATATCAGGATTTAATTCATTTAATTTTTCAAGAGTACGTTTTCCAATTTCTTCAACTTTATCACTAATTTGTTTTTGAACCGTTTCCAGTTCATCTTTCATAGAATCAACAACTTGTTTAGTAACTGCTTTTAACGGACTTTGAATTTCAGTATCTTTATCTGTATTTTTTCTATCGGCTTCAAAAAGAAAATATAACGGTAGCTGTTTTTCTAAACTTATCCATATATTTTTAGCATCTTCTTTTGTAACATCAATATCAATCAATGATTTTTCACAAAATTCTTCTAACTCTTTTTTATAAATAGCAGTTCTTAATTCTGCTGAGATACTTTTATTAACATTTTTGCAATCTTCAGCATCTTCATATTTTTTAAACAGTTCTTTTAAATCTTTAATCTTTTCTGTCACTAATGGTTTAGAAAATTTATTAGGATAATACGCTCTAATAAATATTTTTGGACTCTTGCTTACACTATTTTCATTGCAAGTCCAAACTTTTTTTATTTCCAATTCCCCATTATCATTTAATAAAAATTCATCAGTACAATTTGTATAATGAGTGGAATCAATTAATATTTTTCCATCATTACCCTGAACATTAAAACAACAACTGATCTCAATATTACTATCTTCGCTAAAAACACATAAGTCATCAAAATCTAATTTTATTTTATTAGAATTAAAAAATATTTCCAAAGCTTCTAATATTGTAGATTTACCAACATCATTTCTACCTATAAAGACATTCATATCTTTTTCAAAATCAATTTCAAAATTTAAATAACCTCTAAAATTTTTCATTTTCAATTTTTTTAAAATCATATAAATTCTCCTAGTTTCTTTTTTTCACTAAAAAATTTCAACATAAATCCATTTTTTCCTTCTCACTATAGCCTTTTTACTTAATGAATACTTTTGAATATGTGTCATCAAATAAAAATAAGACTGTTCATTATTATAAAACAGTCTTATTTTTATTCTCATTTCAAATTATTTTTATTAAATATCTAAAATGTAAAATTAATATTTATCATGTATTTCTTTAATCTTGCAAAACAATAATCCCCAAACTATACCATTACAAATAACTAAAGCTCCACCATTCATCATTGCTCCTAATAAAGCTATCATAGCTATTATTAACATAACTGTATTATAATTTTTCAATATTAAACTTTTATTTTTATATAATCTTTGCAATATATACAATAACGGTAAAAAATATAACAATAATCCAAATAAACCATTCTGCACAGCTATATCTGCATATTTGTTAAGTGCCGGATAACCGGATTTCAATACCCCTTCATTATGCATATAACACCTCCAATTCTTCACTTCATTGTTAGTATATGCAAATTCCGGCAAATTTGAATCTAGATAAGCATCTTTCAAACCATTACCTACGCCAAATATCGGATGCTGCTTAATAACTTTTAAATTAGCCACTAAATTAGCAAGCCTTGCACTGTTCGATCTTGCTTTAACATTAGTTACACTTACAACATTATTTTGCAAATATTTTTCTGCAGCAACAACTGTATTTTGTGTATTTTGCTCATTAGTTAACTGTTTGAAATTTATTAAATTAGCTCCAAAAGCCAAAGCCGAAATACTTACAATAACTACGAAATTTTTTAATATAAATTTACTTCTTACAATTAACACCCAAATTCCAAAACATATCATTTCAGCAAATACTAAAATAATAGCTGTTCTAGAATTTGTCGCAGCTATCATCAAAGTAAAATAAAATATCAATAAACTTGATAATATTTTATATTTATTTTCAAATAATAAACTCCATAAAAAAGGTATACAAAAAATACTAATAGTTCCAAAAAAAGATGGTTCTGTACAGATACTTCTCAATTGATTTTTCCATAAAAGCGGCGGCCACCAACCATGTGAAGTTTTGGGGGTCATACAAATATGGATTTATAAATTCTAAAAATCTTTTAGCAAAGTCCAAATCTAATTTTAACCATAACAATTCTATAAAAGAATATGTTCCCATTATTACAACAAGAACTAATACGGCTTTGCATATATCCTGAAACGCTTTTGTAAAATCGCTTTGGTATAAATGGTAAATATAAAAAGCCACAAAAAACACTATGTTGTTTAACAGCATAATATTTTTAATAAACCTTAAAAAAAGCCAGCATTTAATTGCAACAAGCTCATTTATTTCAATACCAAAATTAGATGCATACGCTAAAATAACTTCTAGTTTGCTTATCTGGTCTAATGTCAACAAGTCATTATACTCATAAGTTATTAATCCAACAGATAAACAAATAATTTGCCATATTATAAATACTGCAAAAAAGGTTATTGCTTTCTTACTTATACTAAATTTATATTTTACATATTCGTAGCTTAAAGCTATTATCATTAAAAGGCATATATAATTTACTAAATCTCCACCTAGTACCGGTAAACTAAAACGCTGAGGTATACCATTTAACGGTAATACTATAATCAGTAATTGCAGTAATATTATTTCCAAATTATGTAATGTTTCAAGTCTCATATTTTTAACTCCAAATCTTATTTTTCTTAAGCACAAAAAACATAACTGCTGTTACAAAACATTCAGTTATAACTATGCTCCCGCTTACACCAATCTCCTGATATAGCAAGATAAGCGGTATTACCATACAGGTATTCAAAACAGCTGCACAAATCAGTATTTTACTAAATGCACTCTGCATACCAAACGGCAGCATTATTTGTATGCCAAACACATTACTCAAAGCAATTATAAATGGTAAAAATGCCATTATTCTAAGCAGTATTACAGATTCTTCATAACCGCTTCCAAGCAATATATCAACAATAGGTTCGGCAAAGATAAAGATAAATATTGATAACAACAAATTGCCGCCGCCTAAAACCAAAATCACTTTTCTTAAAAATGGTCTTACATTCTGCGGTGATTCTTTTACCAATTTACTTATATGCGGATAAATTGCCTGCGATATAGGTCCAAGTAATTGTTTTACGTTATCTATTATTTTTTGCGCTCCACTAAAATACCCAACTGTAACAGGATTTGTAAAAATACCTAAAAATACTATATTACTCGCCGTATACAAGTTAATAGCTACAGTTGAAATAAAAATACTCCAACCATCTATTAATGTATTTTTTAGATCTTTCAATTTTGGCAAACAAAGCACTTCCGGAAAGTTTTTTATTAATATAATCCATGAACATATACCTGCAATTAAAGGCACTATTGCTTGAAATAAAGCTGCCAATAAATAGTCCTGCGGCTGTTTTACAAAATAAAAAATACCGGCAATGCTAAACAAACGGGCAATTATATTTACTATAGTAATGTACCGCATTTGCTGTACGCCCTGAAAAAACCAAACCGGGAAAATTACATTACCGATTACGGTTATGTAAACAACTGCATAAAGGCAAATATCAGCGTTAAAATACTTAGCCAAAATAAAAACACTAATTAAAAATACTATTGTAGCAATTGCAAGCAGTAATATTTTTGCAAAAAAGATGTTTGCAAATACCTTCCCGCGTTTTGTAATATCATCATTTTGCGCTATCTCTTTCGGACCTAACAGATTAAACCCGTAATCAGTAAATAAGGTAAAATAATTAATTACCCCTTGCGCAAAAACAACTGCGCCAAACATTTCAACCTGCAAAACACGAGTCAGATAAGGGAATGTTATAAATGCAAGCAGGTATTCTAATCCTTTTATTGTTGTTAAAGACAATATATTTTCAATTAATTTATTAATTTTCATTCTTAATTCATCAATTTTCTTTTTACATTACGCAAAACAAAAAGAAAATCCAGTATTGGTTTAGAATCATATTTAATACATAAATATTCGCAGTACTTTACTAACCCCGCATTTGTATTCAAATATTTATTCCACTCGTTTTGCAATTTTTCTATATCTTTACTTAAAACATTGAAATATTTATTTTTATCTTCTTCACTTATTCTCCCATAATTCCACATAAATTTATCAAGTTTCATTTTATAGTAATAACTTAAAATTTCTTCCATATTATTTATGTTCAATTTATCAATAAAAATTCTAATTTCATCCAATTCTCTATGTAATGCAAACACTTTATCAAATCCTGCTAACTTTACCGATGAATTAGGATTATCTTGTCTATAATACAAATAAGCTTCCGGCAATAAAACTATATTTTTGGCCAAACAAGAAGTTTTAAAATGAAAAGAAGTATCCTGGTAAGACGCACCAGGAGTATCTAAAAACTTTATATTTTCATTAATTAACCATTCTCTTTTATATATGGCAGCCCATATGGAAGGAATACTTTTAATTAATTTATTTTTATTAATTTCAAAATTAATACTTACTTTATCTATATCAAATGAGTTATTATAAACTATTTTTTCAGGATTTTCCCAATAAAAATTAAACGATGATTTTACTACATCTGCTTTGTATTCTTGTGCATATTGGTACAATACTTCAAACATATTAGAATCTACAAAATCATCTGATTCAACGATGCCTATATAATCGCCTTTTGCAAATGCTAATCCTTTATTCATTGAATCTCCGTAACCACTATTATCTTTATTAATAATTTTAATACGATTATCTTTCTGTGCGTAAAACTCAATTATTTTAAGCGAATTATCTTTAGAACCGTCATTAATACAAATAATTTCAATGTTTTTTAAACTTTGTTTAACTATACTTTTCAAACATTTATCTAAAAACTTTTCAACGTTACAAACGGGAACTAAAATAGATACCGATATATTCATAAGTTCATTTCTCCTTATAATTTTCTATAGAGAATCAATTAAATCACGCCATTGCTTTATAATTTTTTCTTTGTTAAATTTATCAATATTCTCATGTGCATTATTAGAAAATTTCTGTCTCAATTCAGGATTTTCTATTAATTCACAAATTTTATCAGCCATTGTTTCACAATCAAAAGATTTAATTAAAAATCCATCTATACCATCCCTAATAATATCTGAAGGCCCAGAATTTATATCAAAACTTACTATTGGTAATTTTTTAGCTTTAGCTTCAAGTAATACCATTGGTAACCCTTCATGATGAGATGTCATAACAAACAAAGAATAATTATTATACAACTCATAAATATTATTGCTTTTCCCCATTAAAATAATATTATCTTTCAATCTATTATCTTTTAATGTTTTTATAACTTTATTAATATAATCTTTTTTTCCATCACCATAAATATGCCATTGCCAATCAGGATGAATATTAAAAACAATTTTAGCTACCTCAATTAATTTATCTATTCCTTTAGCATATTCCACTCTTCCTACTGTTATAATTTTTTTAGAACTAATATTATAACTATTTATATTATCAAATAAATCATCATCAATAAAATTGTAAATTTGTTGTAATTTATTTAGGTTCTTCTTTCTATTTTGCAAATACAAATTTAATTCTCTATTTGTCAGAAAAACTATTTTATCTGAACAAATATCAATTAAATATTCAAAAATTTTTCTATACAATTTTTCTTTAAACGTTTCTTTAAAAAAAGTATATTCCAACCTAGATGCATGTTCGCAAAAAATTATTTTTATATTACAAAAAAATTTTAGTAGTAATGGTAAAAATGTATTATTTCTACCTATTACTATTAATACTTCTACATTATTATTTTTTATATATTTTCTTAAATCAAATAAATTTTCAACTAATGAATAACGTAATCTGACAAATTTATTATTTAAGTTATAAATTCTTATGTTTTTATCAATTTCAAAAAAATTATTATAACCATACAACGTTATTACGTAAATATTATAATATTTTCTTAGTTCTTTAGCTAATGTTGCCGTTACTCTTTGAGTACCACCTGCACAACTTAAATCAACAACCATAAATGCTATATTTTTCATAATATTACTATCCTATTTTATTTTTTTGTAAATATAATATAAATCAAACCATACAAATTTATACAATCTAAATAATCTCGAAATAAAACATACCTTCCATTGGCATTTTTTGAAATCACTAATAATTTCTTGAGGTGTATTTAAATAAAAACTTGCATTATTAGGTTTTGCTATATATCCATACAAATTGTCTAAAAATGGTAAATCTCCAAAAATTTTAGCTATTTTCTTATTTGGATATAAAAAAGTATTAACCAAATTATTGCAAATAAAAGATTGTTCTAGTTTAACCCATTCACCAATATTATTTTTTCTCGCATCTTTTACAAAATCTAATGCCCCACGCTGAAAATCTCTAATTAAATATTCTTTTTCCGCATTATTTTTATATTCATAACCGCATGATTCTATTTTAATATCATTATTTTTATTTAAATTAAACCTTTTTACTGATCCATGATTGGCTAAAAAGAATGTTTCAAAAAGCGAATTCATTGCAGCAACATACCAATAATTATCATTAATTTTGTTATTAAATAAATACCCCTTCCTTTTCATAAATTCTAATTTATCTAGATTTTCATTTTTACGAGTTCCGACATAATATCCAAATATCTCCTCATTTCCAGTTAGCATATATAATGCATTTTGCATATTGCCAAACCAGCCAATATCAACTATTGCTAACTTTCCATTAAAATCTTTCTTTTTTAAATATTCTGTTATAGCTTTATATTCCTTTTCTGAGTTTTCAACAACAATTCCTTTTAACTTCTCAAATAATACACGCTGCTCTTTTTCATCAATAACTTTTTCTACACCATCTTCTATATTATCTAAATAAAAATCTATACCCAATTTATTTAAATAAGACTTTATTGTAAGTTTAGATTTTAAATTTAATAACTCTTTTACTTCAGCAAAATTTTTACATAAATGTAAACATGGCACCAATAAAGATCTTCTTGATGCATATAAATAGTAATCATTTATATCCTTATTATTAAAATTTATAATATTAAAAGCTTTTTGTAAAATCCATCCATCTCTAGATAAAAAATAGACCTTTTTTATTTTTTGTCTCTCTAACTCTTCTTTTAACCATAAAGAAAAACCATACAAAATGATTCCAAAAGTCTTATAACCAATTTTATAGGTATAACTTTCTTTTTTATTCTGTAAATTAAAATATACAAATCTATCTATAATTTTTGAATTTATATTTTCTTTTAAAAACCATCTTTTAATATGTTTAACATTTACTTTTTCTATTAATAAAGTTTTTATACCCAATTTACCAGGAATAGTACAATCACTATTTTTGTTATCCCCTATATGCAATATTTTGGAGGGTTTTATATTTAATTTTTTTATTATTAATTCGAATAATTTACCATCTTTTTTACACACACCTGTATCAGACGATAAAAAAAGATCCATATAACCATTTATATTATTTTTTTCTAATATTATTTTTATTACTTCTAAAGGCAAATACATATCTGAAGATATTATTATTTTTTTGTTTGATTCAATACACTTTTTAAAAAATCCATAAACATCTTCTCTTCTTGTACAAAAATCTATTTCTAATGATATTTCCAACTTTTTTAATGAAGAAATTAATTCTTTCTTATAAAAATTTCCTAATTCTTTATAAATATCTTCTATTGTAATCTCACGTTCAAATTTATTTCGTACTATTTTTTCTGCATTTATTCTGTTTTTTTTGAAATTTATGGCATCTTCAACTTTTTGTTCTATTATTTTAAAAATATTCTCTGGTTTATCTACATATCTAACAATTAAAGTATCAAAAATATCAAATGAAACTACATCATAATCTTTTAAATTAATATTTTGTAAATCAATATCTCTAATCATGTTAATCCTTCAATTTGTTATCATAAATACCTTGCATTATATTTTTTAAAGCACTAATAAAACATGTTTGCTTACAATACATCTCATATTTAAAAAGTAAAAAATATACTGCATATAAACAACTTAACCAAAATCCTAAAATATATCTTGTTGTCATACCATGCTTATAAAAGTATTCTTCATCATATCCATTAAACCATGTTGATTCATTTTCTGTCATTGTTGCTATATTAACTGGATAATGATATATTTTTAATCCTTTATCATAAGCATCAAGCAAAAATTTATTTTCTTCTCCTGCTCCATTACCAGTACCGGCACCAAGCTTTATATCAAAGTTTAGCTTATTATCAACAATTGCTTTTCTTATAAAAGTTATCTGCCAAGAACATACTCTTAAACATTCCAGCCTTTTTAGTTTATATATCTTATTTTTAAGCTTTGTCTGTTTATTATGCAAGTTAAAAACTATAATATCTGCCTGCGGCAGTTCTTTATATGCTTTTAATATTTTTTCCTCTACATCATAGTCAAATATTTCATCGTTATCGGCAATAAGGCAAATATCTGCTTTGCTGTTTTCTATTGCCATATTCCTACTTTTGGATAATCCACGTTCTTTACTGTTTATCCATAGGCAAGTTTTATTATCTTTTATTTTTACTTGTTCTTTTTTATCTTCATCACATTGGTTAATAATTACACAATTGCTTTGTATGTTAGACCTTTTTATTATTTCTTTATCTTTTTCATACATACAACTGAGTAATATTGCAAATGAACTCATTTTATCACCGTTATTTACGAATACTTTTTTATACCATTAATCATATAAAAACACATATAATATATACTTTTCATTATTGAAAGTTTTTGACTTTCTCTATAAACCTTCCAATTCCAAATTGCGCTTTGCAACTTATTACTGCTTATTGATTTTTTACCAACTTTGTATGTTCCTAAAGTTTCATTTAAGCCAAAAGCTACAATATTATATTGCTTTAAAATATTAAGCCAACAAATATAATCCTCGTGTTTTGCTTTTGGAAAATAGATATCCTTTATAATTTTTCTATCTAAACACACTGTTAAACAACTTCCCGTTCTATTGCCTTTTAATAAATTGTTATAATCCAATTGTTTAGGTACTGATATTATTTTTTCTTTGTTGTTAGATAAGTCTAAAAGTTTATAATCATGATAGGAAAAATAAACATCATTTTGCTTCATAAAATCAATTTGCTTTTCTAATTTTTCTTTTTCCCATGCATCATCAGCATCCAAAAATGCTATATATCTTCCTTTAGTATTTTGTATTGCTATATTACGTGCATTTGCTACACCTTGATTATTCAATAAATTTATCATTTTAATTCTTTTATCTTTTTGCTGATACTTATTTATAATTTTATTTGTATTATCATTAGATGCATCATCAACGATTACCATTTCCCAATATTGATATGTTTGAGAAATTACACTTGCAATAGTATCGTTAATATATTTTTCTGCATTATATGCTGGAGTTATTATTGATACTAAATCATCAACAAAATTTTTCAATTTTAATACTCACCTTTTCTGAGTAATATTACTTTAAATGTTTTAAACAGCAACGTTATATCACGCTATAAATTTCAGCTAATGATGTACTAAATGATGTTTAATATAGTTGAACTTTTACAACTTACCTGTAACATATTGCTTATAATTCATATTTACCACTTTTACAACGATTTTTAATTTACTTCCTTTTCTACAAGGTTTAATTCTATTACTTGATACACCAAGTATTGTTATAACCACTTATTTTATTCTCAAACAACTTTCTTTAATAAAGGAATTGTTTTAGGCCTTTAACCATTATTAAACTTAATAAAAATACAAAAGAAAATAACTAAAAACGATCATTTCAATGCAAAGCAATTACGGCAATACGACCAAAAACATTAAGACAACCTATATAGTCAATGCGTTTATCGTTATTCATATTAATCTAATTCCTTTTCCACAAGGTTTAATGCACTTTCTATTACTTTATCCATGTCGTAATATTTGTATTCGCCTAACCTTCCGCCAAAGATTACGTTCTTTTCGTTATCGGCAAGTTCTTTATATTTTGCGTAAAGTTCTTGGTTTTTATCGTCATTTACAGGATAGTAGGCTTCTTCGCCTAGTTTCCAGTCCTGCGGGTATTCTTTGGTTATATACGTTACCGGCTGTTTGCCAAATTCAAAGTATTTGTGTTCTATTATTCTGGTATAAGGCGTTTTGCTGTCGGTAAAGTTCATTACAGCTACGCCCTGATAGTTTTCCTGTTCCAATCTTTCGGTTTCAAATTTTAAGCCGCGGTATTCAAGATGGCCTAATTGATAATTAAAGTATTCATCTATAGCACCGGTATAAATTACTTTTTCTGCTATCTTTTGGTCTTTATCAAAGCAGATGTTATAGTCGCAGTTAAGCTCTACATCTATGCCTTCCAGCATTTTTTCGATTATTTTGTTGTAGCCGCCGATAGGAATCCCTTGGTATCTGTCGTTAAAGTAGTTGTTGTCATAGGTATAGCGTACCGGCAGGCGTTTAATAATAAAGGCAGGCAGTTCTGTGCATTTTCTGCCCCATTGTTTTTCGGTATAACCTTTAATAAGTTTGGTATAGATATCTGTACCGACTAAACTGATTGCCTGTTCTTCAAGGTTTTGCGGTTCGTGCGTAATTACTTGTTTTTGTTCGTTAATTATTGCTTCTGCCTGCTGCGGTGTGCTGATTCCCCACATTTTGCTAAAGGTGTTCATGTTAAAAGGCAGATTATATATTTCTCCGTTATAATTAGCAACGGGGCTGTTGATATAGTTATTAAATTCTGCAAACTGGTTGACATAGTCCCATACTTTTTTATTGCTGGTATGGAAGATATGTGCACCGTATTTATGGATGGTGATGCCGTTTTGTTGTTCGCAGTAAATATTACCGCCGATATGGTTTCTTCTATCTACTACAAGGCATTTTTTACCTCGTTTTGTTGCTTCGTAAGCAAATACACTGCCGAATAATCCTGTGCCTGCTATAAGATAATCGTATTTCATGTTTTGTTTTCTATCCTTTCGTTATGGTATTTTTAGTACGCACCTTTTCTGAGTAATACTACTTTAAATGTTTTAAACAGCAATGTTATATCAAGCCATACGCTCCAGTTGCGGGTATACCAGCTATCCAGCAGTACACGCTCTGCGTAGTCAATATCGCTTCTGCCGCTTACCTGCCACATGCCGGTTATGCCCGGTTTTACCATCAGATAGTCGTCGATGTATTCTCCGTACCTTTGCATTTCATCCCTGATTATCGGGCGTGGGCCCACAAGGCTCATTTCTCCTTTTAGTACGTTAAATATCTGCGGCAGTTCGTCTAAACTTGTTTTTCTAAGGAATGCCCCGCTTTTTGTTATTCTCGGGTCATTCTTTAACTTAAAATCTTTCTCCCATTCTGCTTTTGCTTGCGGATCTGTTTTTAACAGCTGTTCTAATTTTTCTTTGGCATCTACGCACATGCTGCGGAATTTATAACAGTTAAATTCTTTGCCGTTTTTTCCTATACGCCTGTGCTTAAATATTACCGGCCCCGGTGAGTCTTTATATATCCATAAGGCTATTACTAGTAATATCGGCGATATTGCTATGGTGCCTGTTATTGTAAGTACATAGTCAAAGATTGTTTTTATCCATCTGTTTACCGGTCTTGCAAGGTTGTTCTTTAGCCTCAACAGCATTAGCTTTTCATTAAACAGGCTTTCTGCTTCTATGCCGCCCATTGGTACACCTACAAGGTTTGGTATTACGCCCATGCTTTTTACTAATGGCTGTACTTTGTATATTAGTTTTGTAAGTTTACCTTGTTCTAAGCCCGGTGCTGCTATAAAGACGTGATTGATATTGTATTTTACTATTACTTGTTCTGCGTCGCTGAATTTACCGAGTACAGGATAGTTTTCAAGTATGCCCTGTTCTACATTGTTGTCTTCTAAAAGTCCTATTATTTTATACCCCATACCGGCATCGTTTTTGATGCCTTGTACAAGTAGTTCTGCTGTTTTGCCTGCGCCGATAATGAGTACCGGTATTTGCAATAACTGGTATTTTTCAAATATCTTTTTTACTATGTAGCGGAAGATGACAAGCAGTATAAAGCTCAATATCCAGAAAACTGCGATAAACATTCTTGATGTTGAGCCTGCAATGCGCGCTATATAGAGTAATATGATTATGCTTGTAACAGCGTAGCAGCTGGTGATAAAGAGTTTTTGGATTATCTGCCAGAACTGAGCGCGGCGGTTATAGAGCTGTTCTATATTTAAGAAGATTAAATATAGCAGCGGGAATACTACCCAAAAGTTAAGCCAGGATATATGCAGGCTGTGATTGCCGGTATAAAAGTTACGAAAATTAAAAGCAAGTTCTTCTGCACATACTATAGCTATGTAATCAACACAAATTAATACAAACGGTAAAATAATATTGGTATACTTATTTATTTTTTGCAGATTTTCTGCCACGTTTTCTCACCCTGAGTTTAATTTTTATTTAAATCTTATCTATAACTTTATTTTACAATCAATTATTATGTATTATATCACTTTTAAAATAAAATTTCTACTATTGTCCTTTAACTTAACTCCGTTTTTACGCAAAAAAATACTGCCTGCAAGCGCGTTTGCACTTACAAGCAGTATTTTAAAACCGGTAATTTAAATTTTAGTATTATTTAATTTTTAAGGGTACAGTTTATTTTTCGCCCGTGCTGCCGAAGCCGCCGCTGCGGGTTGCGTCGGCGCTGTCGCCATCTGCCGTAAGGTATTTGTAAAAAATGCCCTGTGCCACACGCTCGCCCTTTGCCAGGGTAACATCGCTGTCCGTCGTGTTATACAGCCCCAGCATAATGTGCCCTTCATTGTCCTCGTTGTTGTAATAATCGGCATCGATAATACCCACGTTGTTCACCAGCGCCAGACCTTTTTTTACCGCCATGCTGCTGCGGATATGCACGCCCAAGAACTCGTCATCCTGCATGTAGGCTTTTACGCCTGTCGGCACCATTTGCAGCGTATGCGCCTTAATGGTAACATCCTGCGGCAGGCAGATATCGTACCCGGCCGCCATTTTTGTTTTGCGTTCCGGCATGGGGAACTCAACTTCTTTAAAAGAAGTAATTTTTTCAAAGCCACGTAATTTCATAGTACACCTCATTATAAAAAATCCCGCCGAAAATAATTCAGCGGGATTTAGTTTTTACTTAAATTATTTGCTTAAGCCGCCTGCCAGCACTGCTTTGCGGGACAGGTTAATGCGGCCCTTCTGGTCGATTTCCGTAACTTTTACAACGATTTCGTCACCTACGGAAACAACGTCTTCAACTTTATTTACGCGCTCGGTAGAAAGTTGGGAAATATGAACCAAACCTTCTTTGCCCGGCAGAATTTCAACAAAAGCACCAAATGCCATCAGGCGGGTAACTTTGCCGGTGTAAACCTTACCAACTTCTGCTTCGGCAGTAATGCCGTTAATCATATCGATAGCTTTTGCAGCTTCTTCGCTGTTAACTGCGGCGATATATACGCGTCCATCTTCTTCAATATCAATTTTGGCGCCGGTTTCTTCAACAATCTTTTTAATGGTTTTGCCGCCGGGGCCAATAATTTTGCTGATTTTTTCGGGGTCAACATGAATGGTGGTAATTTTCGGAGCGTATTTGGACAGTTCTTTGCGCGGTTCAGAGATGCAGTCAAGCATAATGCCCATGATGTGTTCACGGCCGCGTTTAGCCTGTGCCAGAGCCTGTTTGAAAATTTCCTTGTTGATGCCGTCAATCTTAATATCCATCTGGATGGCGGTAATGCCGTTTTTAGTACCGGCAACCTTAAAGTCCATATCGCCGAGAGCGTCTTCCAAGCCCTGAATATCGGTAAGAATGGTGAAATAATCGCCGTCTTTTACAAGGCCCATTGCTACGCCGGCAACCGGTGCTTTAATAGGCACGCCTGCGTCCATAAGGGAAAGCGTGCTTGCGCAAACGCTGCCCATGGAGGAAGAACCGTTGGATTCCAGAGTCTCGGAAACCAGGCGGATTGCATACGGGAATTCTTCTTCGGAAGGAATTACCGGCAGCAAAGCACGTTCTGCCAGTGCGCCATGGCCGATTTCGCGGCGGCCCGGGCTGCGCAGCGGTTTGGTTTCGCCAACGCTGTACGGCGGGAAGTTATAGTGATGGATATAACGTTTGGTAAGTTCTACGCCAAGTCCGTCCAAAGTCTGTGCTTCGCTGAGCGGAGCCAGTGCCAGTACGTTTAAAATCTGGGTCTGGCCGCGGGTAAACAGTGCGCTGCCGTGCGGGCGGGCTAAGAGACCTACTTCGCAGGTTACAGGGCGTACTTCGTCAAGCGCACGTCCGTCCGGGCGGATTTTATCCACGGAAATGGTGCGGCGTACAATCTTTTTAACGAGTTTTTGGGTAATATAAGCAACGTCTTTGGCATTGTCAGGATATTTTTCCATAAATGCGTCGGCGATTTCAGCTTTAATGCGGGCAACGTTTTCTTCGCGTTCCAGCTTGTTGGCATCCATCAGGGCTGCTTTCAGCTGTTCAGCGCCGTAGGCTTCAATTTCGGCTGCCAGTTCTGCAGGCGGCTCGTAAACGGGCACTTCCATTTTGGGTTTGCCAACTTCTGCCATAATTTTTTCCTGCCATTCAACCAGCTTTTTAATTTCTTCGTGGCCGAACCAGATAGCGTCCAGCATTTCGTCTTCGCTGATTTCCTTGGCGCCTGCTTCAACCATCAAAATAGCGTCTTTAGTTCCTGCAACGGCAAGGTTAAGGCGGCTTACTTTAGCCTGTTCAATGGTCGGGTTAATAATGTACTGGCCGTCAATCATGCCTACACGCACACCGGCGATAGGGCCTTCAAACGGAATATCGGAAATGGAAAGTGCGCAGGAAGCGCCAATCATTGCCGGAATATCCGGTGCGTTGTCCGGGTCTACGGAAACGGCGGTTGCAACAATCTGCACGTCGTTATGGTAGCCTTCCGGGAACATCGGGCGGATCGGGCGGTCGATAAGGCGGCTGGTTAAAATAGCGGTTTCAGCCGGGCGTCCTTCACGTTTAATAAAGCCGCCGGGGATTTTACCCACAGCGTACATTTTTTCTTCAAAATCAACAGTCAAAGGGAAAAAGTCTACACCTTCACGCGGTGTTTTGGTACCGGTAGCAGCAACTACTACCGCAGTGTCGCCATAGCGCACCAATACTGCGCCGTTGGCCTGCTTGGCAATTTTGCCGATTTCCATCGTCAGCGTTCTGCCGCCAAGCTCAATGCTGTAACTATGCATTTTTTGTCCTCCTAGTTTTCTCTCATTTTTGGTTTACCTGCCATATATTCTACAACATTTTTTATTTTCCTTCACTATTTTTTACAAATTTTTTTAATTTTTTTGCTTTTTTTACGCAGCAAAAAGCCCCTGCCCGTTTTTAAGGCAGAGGCTTTGGCAAAACTATTCTATTTTTTCAAACATATTGGCACCCATACCGCACAGCGGGCATTTATAATCCTCCGGCAAAGCTTCGCCTTCATATATATAGCCGCAAACCTTGCAGCGCCATTTATGCGTGCCTGCTGCCTGCTGCAGTGCTGCTTCTTCTGCCTCAGGCTGTTTTTCCGCGCCGGGCGCGATATATACGCCGCCCAAATCCGCACTGCGGTCAAAATATACGGTATGCAGCATCTGTTCCGCAAGTTCACTCAGCGGCCTGCCGTAAAAATCGGCATACAAGGCTTTAATTTCCGGGTTTTCGTGGCTTAAACGCAGCTTCATGCAGCTGTCGCGCTTGTAAAGGCCTTCAATGCGTGCCGCACGCAGAGCGTCGCCTTTATATTCCTTGTCCTTGGGCTGTCCTCCGCCGCCGATGCAGCCGCCCGGGCATGCCATTACTTCCACAAAGTGGTACTCTGCTTCGCCTGCTTTAATTTTTTCAATAAGTTTGCGGGCATTGGCAGTGCCGTAAACAACAGCCACTTTAACCTTGGTGCCTTCAATGTCAACTTCCGCCTCGCGGATGCCGTCCATACCGCGCACAGGCTGCAAATCGTACAAAGCCTGCGGTGCATCCTTGCCGGTTGCGTAACAGTAAGCCGTGCGGATTGCCGCTTCCATAACGCCGCCGGTGTTGCCAAAAATAACGCCTGCGCCGCTCGCCTGCCCCATTAAATCATCATAGGCAGAATCCTCCAGCGCGGCAAAATCAATACCTTCGTCTTTGGCAAGCATCGCCAGTTCGCGCGTGGTAATAACGTAGTCCATATCGCGCATATCTTCAATGCCAAGGTAACGCCCGGCCGCATTCATCTCGCCGCGGCGAATTTCAAACTTTTTGGCAGTGCATGGCGTAACTGCCACGTTGACAATTTTGCGCGGGTCAATGCCCATCTTTTTGGCAAAATATGTTTTAATGGTTGGCCCCTGCATGCCGATAGGGCTTTTGGCACTGGAAATATGCGGCAGCATTTCTGGATAATACGTTTCTGCAAATTTAACCCACGCCGGGCAGCAGCTGGTAAACTGCGGCAGCGGCTTATTGCCTTCGGTAATGCGCTGTAAAAGCTCGCTTGCTTCTTCCACAATCGTCATATCGGCGGCAAAATTGGTATCAAGCACATAATCTGCGCCAAGCCTGCGCAAAAGCGCAACCATTTTGCCTTCAACAAAGCTGCCGTCCGGCATGCCAAATTCCTCGCCCAAAGCAATACGCACGGAAGGCGAAGTGCTGAAAATAACAATTTTATCCTCATCACGGATTTCTGCCATTACCTGATACGCTTCTATTTTTTCGGTAATGCTGTCTGCCGGGCAAACATTGGCGCACTGCCCGCAGTTAATGCAGATAGGCTTATCACCCGTTGCCTTAAGGTCATAAGTTCCGCATACGCCGATATAATCGGTGCAGACGGTTTTGCAGTTTCCGCATTTAATGCACTTAAACTCCAGACGCTGGATGGAAGGATTATCCGGCTCAATGGCAACGCGGATATCCGTAAATTGGTGTTTGCTCATAGCTGCCTCCTTTTGAATCTTCTTTAAAATAACTGCTGGTTTAATTATACCTTACAGCCAAAGAAAACACAACAGAGTGCTAAAAGAAAACAATTATTTTTTGTAGTAATATTTGTAAGCAACAAAAATAAGTATTGCCACCGTTACCAGCGCGGCAAGGCGTTCGCTGTGCTGCTGAAAATTAACAATATCGTGCCCTATAACAACCTCCAGCGCCGTTGAAGGAAACTTGCCTATAAGATTGGCAATAATGTAATCGCGCGTGGAAATTTTGCTTACCGCGCCAATCGCCGTTAAAATTCCGGACGGAAAATACGGCAGCATTCTTGCCGCCGCCATCCATTGCAGCCCTTTACGCCCGCTCAAATCGTCAATTTTCATCAGCATCGGGCTTTTGGCAATCATTTTCTCGGCAGCGCCGCGGAACAGATAACGCATCAGCCAGAAGCTGATAACAACGCCGGTTGTTTCTGCCAGCCAAGAAATTAAAATGCCCAGCGGCAAACCGAAAATAAGCCCGTTGGCGGTAGAAATAAAGATGGACGGGAAAATGCTGCCCGCGTTGATTAACACATCAAGCAGGAAGCTTATAAGCATTGCCCACGCCCCAAAAGAGCGGAAATACGCTGCCAGCGCTTCCACATCGCCGCTGACGGCCAGGGCAAACATTTTTTTTACTTCTTCCCCGGCAAAAATCCACGTTAACAATGCGGCCAGGGCTAAAATAATTACCGCAGCCGCCTGTGATGCTTTTTCCGGGTTTTGATACCATTTTTCTTCCGGCATTGGGGCCTCCGTTACGAATTGAATATACGTTTAAAACGTTCGTCAAACTGCGCATCCAGAACTTTGGTAATTTCCGCCGTCTGTCCTGCGTCTGCCAGCGTTTTTTTGGCAAGGGCGCGCGCTTCTATCAAAACATCTGTATCTTGAAGTATATCAGCAATATATAAATCAGGCAAGCCATGCTGCCGCAGGCCAAAAAGCTGCCCCGCGCCGCGCAGTTTTAAATCCTGCTCGGCAAGGTAAAAACCATCGTTTGATGTATGCAGCACGTTAAGCCGAGCCAGTGTTTCCGGGCTGTCCGAATCAGTCAGCAGCACGCAGAAAGACTGCGCCTCGCCGCGCCCTACGCGCCCGCGCAGCTGGTGCAGCTGGGCAAGGCCGAAACGGTCGGCGTTTTCAATAATCATCAGCGTGGCATTTGGCACGTTAACGCCAACTTCTATAACCGTGGTGCTGATAAGCGCCTTTATTTTACCGGCGGCAAAATCTTCCATCACCGCTTCTTTTTCGGCAGGCTTCATTTTGCCGTGCAGCAGTGCACAGGGTATATCCTTTAAAAAAGTGCGCTGCAATTCTTCATAAACCTCCGCTGCCGCGCGCACACCCGGCATTTCACCCGGCTCTATCACCGCACAGACGATATATGCCTGATGCCCGGCTTTAATCTGCCGCACCATGCCTGCGTAAACCTCGCGCCGCTTGTCGCCGGTGTAGCACAGAGTTTTTATGCTCTTTCTTCCCGGCGGCATGCCCTTCATTACCGAAACATCCAAATCGCCATACACTGTAAGCGCCAGCGTGCGCGGTATCGGCGTTGCCGTCATAACCAGAACATCCGGCTCGTAAGCCGATTTATTTGCCAGTTTGGCGCGCTGCTCAACGCCGAAGCGGTGCTGTTCATCCGTAACGACGAGTGCGAGTTTATCGAAGATAACATCATCCTGTATTAAAGCATGCGTGCCGACAAGCACCTGCAAATTGCCTGCTGCTAGGTTTTCCAAAAGTTCGCGGCGGCGCACGCCCTTAACGCTGCTGGTTAACAGCCCGCAGCTGATACCGGCAGGCTCCAGAAACGCCTGCAAAGTTTCGTAATGCTGCTGGGCCAGAATTTCCGTCGGCACCATAATGCAGGCTTGATACCCGTTTTCCGCAGCCTTGGCAAGCGCCAGCGCCGATACAACTGTTTTGCCGCTGCCAACATCGCCCTGCAAAAGCCTGTGCATGGGCTTTTTATCCTGCATATCAAGGCTTATATCCTGCCATGCCTTTTGCTGCGCTTCCGTAAGTTTAAAAGGCAGCTGCGCCAGCACTTTTTGCAAAAGCGTGCCGTCAGGCGCCATTTTTATGCCGCTGCGCGTGCTTTTTACCCTGCTGCGGTAATACAAAAGCCCGCACTGCAATAAAAACAGTTCTTCAAAAATAAAACGGCTGCGTGCCCGGGCAAGTTCCGCAAAACTTACGGGAAAATGAATGTTTTTAACGGCTTCAAAACGCGGAGGCAATTTTTTGGCATTAATTATCTCCTGCGGCAGCGATTCCGGCAGGTAGTCTTCTGCCATGGCCAGAGCCGTTTTAACGGCTGTACGCACATTCTGCTGCGTCAGAGCGCCGCTTAAAGCATACACCGGCAAAATACCTGGTGCATCAGCGCTTTCGCCGTCTTTTAAAATCTGCACGTAAGCATCCGTTACCATTTTTGCGCCGCGCCCCGGCTGCACCTTGCCGTCCACCAAAAGCTGCGTGCCAGGCTTAAAATTGCGCGTCTGAAAGCGCTGATGCGCAAACATATACAGCTCCGCAAAGCCGGTAGCGTCTTTCAGCGTTACCAGCGTATAACGCATGCGCCTGGCCGATATTCTGTCCGCCACGCGGTAAACCTCAGCGCAAAACAGCTGCTTTTCTCCGTCTGTTGTAAGCTCCGCTATTGTTTTAACTTTGCTCTGGTCTACATAAGTACGGGGGTAACGGTTCAGCAAATCGCCAATGGTAAAAATGTTTAAATTGGCAAAATCTGCCGCTTTTTTAGGCCCGATGCCCTTTAATTTTGTAATTGGCTCCTGCCACCACATAAAATCACACTGCCAATCTAAAAATAACTTGCTTTTAATTTCATTCTATGGTATGATACTTCTGTTAAATTTGTAACTGATGCTGGAATTACGTTAAGGAGGTGGGACTCATGGCATCCATTTGCGAAGTTTGCGGCAAAGGTATTCAAGCTGGTTGTAACGTCAGCCATTCCAATAGACATTCTAAACGCGCTTGGAAACCGAACATTCAGCAAGTAAGAGCCGTTGTAAACGGTTCTGTAAAACGTATTAACGTTTGCACCCGTTGCTTGCGTTCCGGTAAAGTTAACCGCGCTATCTGATTGTTACGGATTATAAAAGAAGCCTGATACCTTGGTATTTGGCTTCTTTTTTATTGGCTGAGTGCCAATTAGTGCCGGGTAATAACGATGGCAATAATTGTGCCAGCGAAGCTGCGAAAATTTTGCGATTGAACAATGAGCAAAATTTACGGACCTAAATGCTGCAACTACATCTAAATTTTAAGAAAAGTATCTTAAATAAAACTATAATACAGAAAACGGTATAACAAAATGTTATACCGTTTTATTTTTTATCTTCTTGAACGGGCAACTTCCGCAGGCTCCCAACCGCGGCACTGCATAAAATCAAGCAGGCTGCCTGTAAAATACAGCGGCTTTGCCCTTAGGCTTTTGATATCGGAAGAACCGGTTAACAGCATCAGCATGCGCAGTTCTTCTTCGGCCTGCAAAATTATTTCTGCCGCCGCGTCCTCGCCTTTGTTTACAGCCGCTTCCAGCACATTGCCGGCCATGCCGGCTATATCCGCGCCAAGCGCCAGTGCCTTTGCCGCGTCCAAGCCGCTGCGTATGCCGCCGCAGGCCGCAATATAGCCTTCGCTGCCGCACACTCCGCCCGCTTCCAAAAGCGATTGGGCTGTATTAAGCCCCCAGCCGTTTAAAAGCGCCGTGCCGCCGTAGCGTTCCGCCTCAATAGCCGGAAAATTGGTACCGCCTGCGCCGCCGACATCAAAACAGGTAAAGCCAGCTTTTAAAAGCTGCTTAACCTGACGCGCCGCCATGCCGCAGCCGGTTTCCTTAACTATTACCGGCACCGGGCATTTATCAAGTATGCGCTGCATATTGGCAAACAGGCCTTTAAAATTCCTGTCGCCTTCGGGCATAATCAGTTCCTGTGCAGGGTTTAAATGTATCTGCAAGGCATCGGCGTCAAGCATACGCACAGCCTCCAACGCTTCTTCCGGCGTAGCCAGCGCACTGGTATTGGCAAAAACAATGCCGTCCGGGTATTCCTCGCGCACAACTTCGTAGCTTTGGTAGTTGGTTTTATTTTTAACAGAACCGTACTGCGAGCCTACCGCTATTGCCGCCCCCGCTTTTTTTGCCGCACGCGCAAGCCGCCTGTTAATTTCCGTAACGGCGTCTGCCCCGCCTGTAACGGCGTTGATTAAAAACGGAGATAAAAAGAAAATGCCGCCGAACTGTGAGGAAAGGACTATATCCTGCGGGTTAAGCTCCGGCAGGCAGTTATGTACAAAATGTACATTCTCCAAACCGTTGGTGAGCGGTCCGTCACCAAGCTTCAGCGCATATTTGATATGGTCAAGTTTCCTCTGTTCACGCGACATTAATTACCACCGTAAAATTATTTTAAAGTTTCAAGCTGTTCGGAAAGGTCAAGAGTCAGTTCCGGTTTGTTGTTAAGGTAAGCACTGTATTCTGCTTTTTCTTTTTCTTTGGCAGCTTTGGCAATGCTCAGGCCGATTTTTTTGTGTTCCATATCTTTTTTGATAACTTTAACAACAACTTCCTGGCCTGCTTCAAGAACATCTTCCGGTTTTTCAACGCGGGTATCGGCAATTTCGGATACGTGTACAAGGCCTTCTACCCTGTCGGTTACTTTAACGATAGCACCGAAAGGCAGGAAACGGGTTACAATGCCTTTAACGATAGCGCCTTCCGGAAGTGCGTTTGCTTCGGTTACCCAGGGATCTTCCTGAGTAGCTTTAATGCTGAGGGCAACGCGTTTGTTTTCGCGGTCAATTTTCTTAATGAGAACGGTAACTTCGGTTTCGGGTTCGAAATCGCTTGCTTTTACATTGCGGTCCCAGGAAAGTTCGGTATTGTGAACAAGACCAACAAGGCCTTTGCCTACTTCAACAAACAGGCCGAAATCAGCAATACGCAGAACTTTGCCCGGTACAACCTGGCCTTCTTCAACGCTGTTGTATGCTTCTTCTTCAGCAGCTTCACGTGCTGCTGCGCGTTCTGCAGCTCTAGCAGCTTTAGCTTCACGCCATGCCTGTGCTTTTGCTTCGCGTTCAGCGCGCAGCAAATCGCGGCGGGAAACTACCAGGCGTTTTTTAGCAGTGTCAACTTCAATAATTTCTGCTTCCAGTTCCTGGCCGATATACGGAGTGAAGTCCTCAACGCGTTTCAGTTCAACGTGGGATGCGGGCATAAAACCTTCAACGCCTTCAACTGCAACGGCAAGGCCTACAATGTTTTTCTGGCGGTTTTTAATTACGCGCAGAACTTTAACGGTTGCCGGGCGTTTTTCGCCTTCAGCAAGTTCGGGAACGTTTTTCCATGCTGCGTCCTGCTCAGCACGGATTTTGGAAAGGCGTACAAAATCATCTTTGGAAGTGCCGGGAATAACCTTTGCTTCAACTTCGTCGCCTACATTAATGGTTTTTGCTACTTCTTCAGGATCTCCGGCAGCCCATTCGCTGTAAGCGATGGCGCCTTCTTTCATATAGCCAAAGTCTACATAAACTTCATCCTTATCTTTTTGAATAACAGTAGCCTTCACGATTTTGCCGGGATAAATGTCGTTGTTTTCCCAACTCTGCTCCAGCATACTTTCAAAAGATTCCATGTTTTCCATGTTTTCCATTACAAATAAAGCCTCCTTGATTAATCGGTCCGGCGTCGAAGCACCGGCCGTTATGCCAATTTTGGTGCAACCACGAAACATTTCCGGTTTTAATTCCGCAGCCGTTTCAATGTGGTATGCAATTTTACAGCGTGCAAACACAATATCATATAAATGCCTTGTGTTGGCGCTGTTTTTACCGCCGATAACAATAAATGCATCAACTTTTTCCGCAAGTTCCCCCGCGGCGTTCTGACGCTCGCTTGTAGCCGTACAGATAGTTTTTTCTATTTTGTACTCTCCCGGCCTTTCTTTTTGAATTCCGGCAAGCAGTTCTTCAAATTTTGCCAGCTCAAAAGTAGTCTGAATCGTAACTCCATATTTATCTGCAACGGGTATACCGGCAATATCTTTATTATATTCTACTATTATAGCATTTTTTCCTGCCCATGCCGAGATACTTTTTACTTCAGGATGATTTTTTTCTCCGATAATTATAACAAAATATCCGTCATCGGCAAGTTTTTTTGCTTTTAACTGTGCTGCGCGCACATGCGGGCAGGTTGCATCAATAATATTCAGCCCTTTTTCTTCCGCCGCGGCGTAAACTTCAGGCCCAACTCCGTGCGAACGGAAAATAACCGTATCGCCTTTTGCAAAGTTGTCAAGGCTGTCGCAGCAGCTTACTCCTCCTGCTGCCAGTTCCGCCGTAAGCTGCGGGTTATGTATAAGCGGCCCCAAAGTTGCCGCGTGCGTTTCTTTGCCGCACTCGCCGCGCGCCATATCCACCGCGCGCTTAACTCCATAGCAAAAGCCGCAAGGCTCTGCCACAAACACCTGCATGTTACTTCACTCCCTGCAGAGCTTTTATGTCTGCCGTTAATTTATCTGTCAAATCCTGCAAAACCTCTTTATTTAAGCCAACCGGCGGAAAAGGCACCGGCGTGCCGAATTTTACCACAACCTTAGGCCACAGCCTGCCGCAGCGCTTGATATCCGTACCGCTTACTGCCGTCGGCACAATAACGGCGCCGGTTTTTCCGGCCATCATCAGCGCGCCCGGCTCCAGTTTGCCAAGCTGCCCGGTTTTGCTGCGCGTCCCTTCCGGGAATATCGCCAGCACCTCGCCGCTTTGCAGAATTTCAATGCCGTGTTTTATTGCCGCCCTGTCCGCGCCGCCGCGGTTAACCGGAAACGCGCCCAGAGTTTTATAAATGTAGCCGAGCACCGGCACAAAAAGTTCACGCTTGGCCATAAAATGCACCTTGCGCGGTGCCGCAACGCCAATAACCGGAGGGTCGAGCAGGCTTAAATGGTTGCTTGCTATAACAAGCGGGCCTGTTTTGGGAATGTTTTCCGCGCCGTGTACTTCAAGCCGCAGAAAAATTTTAAACAAAATTCCCAATACAACATCCAAAAATGAATACAGCATCTTATTTCTCCTGTACTGCTTTTAAAATATGCTCTGCCACTTCGTCTATCGTCATGTCGGAAGTATCAAGAAACTCGGCATCGTCAGCCTGTTTAAGCGGAGCAATTTCGCGTTCGCTGTCCTGTTTGTCGCGGAAAGCGATTTGTTTTTCAAGTTCTGCCAAATCAACCTTTTCGCCTTTGGCAAGCATTTCTTTATAACGGCGCATAGCGCGTTCCTTAACGCTGGCCGTTAAAAATATTTTTACCTGTGCATGAGGAAATACCACGGTGCCAATATCACGCCCGTCCATAACAACGCCGCCGGCTTCACCCATACGGCGCTGCTGGTTTACCATTTCCGCGCGTACGCCGCCCACGGCGGATACTTTGGAAACAACGGCCGTTACTTCCGGAGAACGGATTGCTTCCGTAACTTCCGTGCCGTCAACAAAAACGCGGTTGGCGTTTGCTTCGGGCTTAAAAGTAATTACCATTTCCTGCGCCAGTTTTTCTACAAGCTCCGGGCTGAACGGGTTGCCCGTTTGCAGAAACTTCCACGCTACGGAGCGGTACATGGCCCCGGTATCAATATAAATGTAACCAAGTTTGCCTGCAACCAGTTTGGCTATGGTGCTTTTTCCGGCACCGGCCGGGCCGTCGATGGCAATTACCGGTTTTTGTGCATTCATTTTATCCCCACCTGTTTTTATATTTGTGCGGCAAAGGTGCCTGCGGCATAACCAGTGGAAAACGCCGCCTGCAAATTGTAGCCGCCCGTATAACCGTCGATATCCATTACTTCGCCCGCAAAAAACAGACCTTTTATTAATTTGGATTCCATTGTTTTAGGATCTATTTCCTTCAGGCTTACGCCGCCCGCCGTTACAATGGCTTCCGCTATCGGCCTTGTGCCGGTAATGGGCACCGTAAATGCTTTCAATACATCTACAAGGCGGCGGCGTTCTGCGCGCGAAAGCTGGTTAACAAATTTTTCTTCATCAATAAACGCCTGGTCAAGCACCGGCGCAATAAGCCTCTGCGGCAGCAAATCCTTCATGCCGTTAGGCATTTGCTTGCGGCTGTACTGCGTAAAATCGCGCTGCAAACGTGCGTCCAGCTTGTCCTTATCAAGCGCAGGCTTTAAATCAATGGCAAGTTCAACATCCTGCGCGCCTCTGGCAAAGGCTTCCGCCACGCATTTACTCAGCGAAAGTATTATCGGGCCCGATACGCCGAAATGCGTAAAGAGCATTTCACCGAACTCCGAGCCTATTTTTTTGCCGTCTGCATAAACGGTACCTTCTATATTGCGCAGGCTTAAACCCTGTAAACCTGCAATATACGGCGAATCGCTTTCAAGCGGCACAAGGCTCGGTGCCAGCGGTACAATGGTATGCCCCAATGCTTTGGCAAGTTTCACGCCGCTGCCGTCGCTGCCGGTGCCCGGGTAAGATGACCCGCCTGCCGCCAGAATAACGGCATCGGCCGTAAATTTCTGCCCATCGGCAGTTACAGCGCCGGTTATTTTGCCGAATTCTGCCGTAATGCTTTTTACTTTGCAGTCTGTAAGCAGCCTGCCGCCATAGTTTTTATAAATTTTAACAAGAGTATCAACAACGTCAGCAGCCTTGTCGCTTACAGGAAACACCCTGCCGCCGCGTTCCACCTTGGTAGGCAGGCCGTTATCCTCCAGAAGCTGCACAATATCCTGATTGGTAAAACGGCGCAGCGCACTGTTTAAAAAGCGGCCGTTGCCGGGTATGTTTTTAATAATTTCCTGCAAATCGCAGTTATTGGTAATATTGCAGCGCCCCTTGCCGGTAATAAGTATTTTTTTGCCGGGGCGGCGCATTTTTTCTAAAATTACGGTTTGGGCGCCGCTCTGTGCTGCGGCAATGCCTGCCAAAAGGCCCGCAGCCCCGCCGCCGATAACAAGTACATTAGCCATTAAGCTTTGCCGCCTTTTTTAAAGTTTCTGCCTCGTCCTCGTTAAGTTCGCGCATTTTGCCCTTGCTTAAACCCTTTAAGCTGAGCGTGCCAAACTTAATGCGTTTAAGGTTGCGCACCGGAAAGCCGATATAATCGCACATACGGCGGATTTGGCGGTTGCGCCCTTCATGTATGGTAATATCAAAATATGTCATATTTCTTTCATGGTCATATTCCAGAAGCGTTACAACGGCAGGCGCCGTCATTCCGTCATCAAGTTTAACACCAAGGCGCAGCAAATCGAGTTTTTCCTGCGGCACAATGCCCGGCACGCCCACGCGGTAGGTTTTGTTTACCTCGCGGCTCGGGTGCATCAGCCCCTGCGCCAACGCGCCGTCATTTGTTAAAAGCAAAAGCCCTTCAGTGTTATAGTCGAGCCTGCCAACGGGGAACACGCGCTGCGGCAAATCCTTAACATAATCGGCCACTGTACGCCTGCCCTGCGGGTCGCTCATGGTTGTTACCACTCCGCGCGGCTTGTAAAACAAATAATATGCCTTGCGCTCACGTTTAATGGGCTTGCCGTCAACGGTAATAAAACATTTTTCGTCAACCTTGGTGCCGAGCTCTTTAACGACTTTGCCGTTAACCTTCACTCTGCCGCCAAGTATATACTTTTCTGCTTCGCGCCGCGAAGCAACGCCGGCTGCCGCCAGCACTTTCTGCAATCGTTCTTCCATGTATTATACTCCGTCGTTTTGTATATTGCTGTCTGTATCTTTCAGGCTGTCCAAAAGCGAAATCTGTTCAGGCCCGCTGCTGTCCTCATCCGGCAAAGCAGGCAAATCCTTCAGTGAATTAAGCCCGAAAGTAAGCAAAAATTTATCTGTCGTTGCGTAAAGAATAGGGCGTCCGAGCGCTTCCTTGCGCCCTGCCTCGCAGATAAGCCCGTATTCCAGAAGCGTATTTACAACGCCATCTACCTTAACACCGCGGATGGCTTCCATTTCGCCGCGCGTTACCGGCTGCTTAAACGCAACAATGGCCAAAGTTTCCATTGCCGCTGCCGACAACTTTACTTCCTGCACGCGCTCCAGCTGTTTTAAAAGGGCATAATGCTGGGGCTTGGCGCACAGCTGATAGCCGCCCGCCACTTTGCGCAGGCATAAGCCGCGGTTTTCTTCATTGTAACTTTCTTCAAGCATGGTTAAAAGCTCCCACACCTGCGGCTTGTCAAGCTGCATAATACCGGCAATCTGTGTTACCGTAAGCGGCTCGCCTGCCGCAAACAGCAAAGCCTCCAAAGAGCCCTGCAAATATTCATGAAACATTGTTTTCGCCCTCCCGGTGCAGGAATATGTATATCGGCGCAAAAGGCTCCGTCTGCGTTATATTTATAATGTTCAGCTTCAGCAGTTCCAAAAGCGCTAAAAATCCGGCTATTTTTTCACTGCGCGAGCCGGTGCTGCTGAAAACTTCTTTAAATTCCACACCGTTTAAACGGCGCTTAAGCAGGCTGACAATTTCTGCCATTTTTTCCTGCACGCTGAACTCCTGACGCTCAATAAAAGCCGTGGTTTCGTGCCCGGCAGCCAAAAGCGCCAGCAGGCTTTTCACCAAGTCGCCTGCCTGATACTGCGCAATGCTGCGGTTTATCCTGCCTTCTGCCAGCGGCCTGCGGTAAACGTAACGCTCCGCCGCCGTTTTCATTTCGGTAAGTTTTGCCGCACACGCTTTAATACGCCTGTACTCAATCAGCATCTCCACCAGCATGGTGCGCGGGTCTGCTTCTTCCTCATCTGTTTCGGGCGCAGGTTTCGGCAAAAGCATTCTCGATTTTATCTGCAGAAGCGTTGCCGCCATTACCAGAAACTCACTGGCAATTTCCATGTCAAATTCCGCCATGGCGGATAAATAAGCAATGTACTGCTCGGTAATTTCCGCTATGGGAATATCGTAAATATCTATTTTATCTCTTTCGATAAGGTGCATTAAAAGGTCCAGCGGGCCTTCAAAATCACTGACTTTTAAAGATAAATCTGCCATAAATTATACTGCCCGGCCTTTAAGCCCTGCCAATATGGCGGCAATCCCTTCGTTAATATCAGAAAAATATTCCTAAAACAGTGTTGACGAGCTCTAAATAAGCCAGAGCAAACGGCGTAATAATATAGCTGATAAGCCCGCTTGCCACAAGGGCTATAAGAATGTAAAAACCGTAACGCCCTACAAAACTGTTATATTTGTATGCAGTCTGCGGCGGCAAAAATTCATCCAAAAGGCGTGAACCGTCCAGCGGCGGTATGGGCAGCAGGTTAAAAAAGGCAAACCATACGTTGTACTGCATAGTCCACAGCAAAAATGCGCTGACGCCGGGGGTTAAAACATGCAATCTCTGCATGGAAACCATAATCAGCGCCGCCAGAAAACATAAAAACAAATTAGCCGCAGGCCCTGCCAGGGATACTTTTATCATGCCTTCGCGCCTGTTGCGGAAATTATTGGGATTAATGGCAACCGGCTTTGCCCAGCCAAAATGGAACAAGGCCAGCATTATTGCGCCCAAAATATCAAGATGCGCCAGAGGGTTAAAGGTTAAACGCCCAAGATAACGCGGCGTAGGATCACCCATGGCATCTGCCGTAAGGGCATGGGCATATTCATGTATGGTAATGGCAATTAAAAGTGCCGGTACCGTATAAATCATCGAACTAAAATCAAACATAAAACCCTCCACTAAAACAAACTAAACAATAATATTATTATAACGTATTTTTGTAAAAAAGAAAACGGGACTGTAACAGGCAGCCCCGTTTTTTGCAAATATTTTATTTACCGGTAAAACGCGGTGCGCGTTTTTCTTTAAAAGCGGCTATGCCCTCGCGGCAGTCTTCCGTTGCCATGCAGAGCGTCTGGGCCACGGCTTCCGTATCAAGCACATCGTCAAGGCTCATAGCAGTGTTGTTAACATACTTTTTAATCAGCGCCAGCGAAAGCGGTGCCGATTCAGCAAGCCTTGCCGCCATTTTATAAACTTCGCCCGGCAGTTCTTCCGCAGTGCATACATGGTTCAGCATGCCGAAGCGTTCTGCCGCAGCGGCGTCAATTAAATCGGCGGTAAACATCAGTTCCTTGGCGCGGTGTACGCCAACTGCTTTCGGCAAAAAGTACAGGCCGCCGCAGTCTGGTATCAAGCCAACCTTGGCAAAGCTCTGCGCAAAACGTGCAGTATCAGCGGCATATACCAAATCGCAGGCCAGCATCAAATTAACGCCTGCACCGGCCGCAACTCCGTTAACCATGGCAATAAACGGTTTATCAATGGTTGTAATGCGTTTGGCAACTGCGCCCACTTTAATAATAAAGGCACGGCGGGCACCGGCATCGGGCAGTGCTTCCAAAAACGGCAGGTCGCCGCCTGCGCAAAAGGCCTTGCCGCTGCCGGTAAGCACTACGCAGCGTATTTCTTCATCCTGCTCTGCCCTGTCAAGAGCTTCGTGCAAACCGTCAATCAGCTTGTCATTCATGGAGTTCAGGCTTTTCGGGCGGTTCAGCGTAATGGTTGCTACATGGTTTTCAACACTAAACAAAACTGCTTCTTCCATATTTTCAGCCTCCTTTGGCATACTACCACTGCTGTTATTTATGTTCTTTTTTCAGTTCGTCCAGTAAAAACTCGTTTTTAACGCGTATATAAGTCCCCTTCATGCCGAGGGATTTTGTTTCTATTAAACCGGCGCTTTCAAACTTTCTTAATGCGTTTACAATAACGGAACGCGTAATGCCAACGCTGTCGGCAATTTTAGAAGCAACCAGCAGCCCTTCCGTGCCGTTAAGCGCTTCCATAATGCTGTTAATGGCCTCCAGTTCCGAAAACGAAAGTGTGGAGAAGGCTATCTGCACCATGGCTTTTTTGCGGGCTTCTTCTTCCACGCGCGCTGCACGCTCATGCAGAATTTCAACGCCGATAACAGCCGCCGCGTATTCGGCCAGCAGCAAATCTTCGTCATTAAATTCACGGTCATATTTGGCAACAATTAAAGTACCGATACGCTCGCCGTTGCCGTAAATAGGCACAATTGTTGTACGCTTGTCGCCAAAATAACATTTGGTGCCCTTTAAAAAGGAACATTCCTCGTTTACATGCCCGATATTGGAAACGGTTTCCCTTGTTTCCATTATAAAATTAAGGTAAGACGGAGGAAAACGCTTTACATCAAGCACCTGCTCGCGCATAATATCACATTCAAAATCGTCAAGCAGCGCATAGCCTTTAATGCCGCCCTTACGGCCGACAATATAGACATTGGCCACTATAACGTCTTTCAGCAGGCGGGCAATGGCATTAAATTCCACTTTCTCACCGCGCTGAAGCAATTTGTTGATTTTTCTTGTTTTTTCTAAAAGTTCCACAATAGCCCCTCCAATCTACGCGCGCGGGAAATTCTTCTCATAAACAGAAGTAATCCTCTCCGTCGTTACATGCGTATAAATCTGAGTAGTTGACAGATTAGCATGGCCCAAAAGCTCCTGCACCGCCCTCAAATCCGCACCGTGGTCCAGCAAATGAGTGGCAAAGGTGTGCCGTATGGTATGCGGCGAAACATTTTTTCTTAAGGCCAGCTTTTTAATATATTTATCAAGTATGCGGCGTACGCTGCGGTCCGTAAGCGGCCCGCCCAGGCGGTTAACCAGCAGTTTATCGTGCGGTGCGGCGTTATAGCGTGCCATTAAGGCCTGCCTTGCCCCGTTAAGGTATTTTTCTACGGCTTCGCGGCAGGTATGGCCAATAGGCACCAGCCTGTCTTTGTTGCCTTTGCCGTGCAGCAGCACAAACATATTGCCAAGGTCAATCGTATCAAGCGTAAGCCCTACCAGCTCCGAAACACGGCAGCCGGTGGCATACAAAAGTTCCAGCACTGCCTGGTCACGCAGGCCCAGTTCACCTGTTGTATCGGGCAGTTCCAAAAGCTCGTTAACTTCAAATTCCTCCAAAAATACGGGCAGGTGTTTTTCCAGTTTCGGTGTCCGCACTTTTACAAAAGGATTCTGCTTTACTTTATTTTCTCTTTGCAGGTATTTATAAAAAGAACGCAGGGCGGATATTCTGCGGGCAATGGTTGTGCGCGCATATTTTTTGCCGTTCATGTCAGCCAGATAGGAACGGATATCCAGCACGTTTATTTCCTGCCAGTTAAAGCCGCCGGGATAACGTGTTTTTAAAAATCCGGCAAATATATCTATATCTGCCGCATAATTTTTTACCGTAAGCGCAGAAGTATTTTTTTCAACTGCAAGGTACTGCAAAAATTTATGCACTTCCGGATATGCGTTTGCTGCTTCTTTCATAAATATCCCTCTTTTAAAGTAAAATTATAGTATCATAAATTAACGATTTTGAAAAGAGTAAAAATTCGCATAAATTCAATAAATTTAAATTTCAAAGCAATATAAAACGCTGTGTTTTTACCTATATTAGTAACAAATTAGTAACAAAATTTTATTTAATTCCAATAAATACTGCCGCAGTTACCTTCGTTGGCAGATTGGCTATATTCTTTGCCATCCATTAAACTTTGTTGTATAATAAAAATATAGAGAGGATGACTGTCGGAATCGCGGGGTTACCGTTGCCATCAGGCATACGGTTGGCGGGAGCTGTAAGCCAGCGCACGGCAGCTCCTCTTTTTTATTCATACCGCAGATTGATGAAACATAAAATTTTCACTGCCATCAGCATTGATATATAGCTTGCTGGCGACATTCTTGACGTCACGCAGCATATCTCTTATACTTATATTAGAAGTTGCAAGACGCGTAGACTTCGGGCTCATTTCTGAGTTCGTTGAAAGTGTTGGCAGCTTCTTTTTTTGTGCCATAATTTCATAAAGCTGTACACTTTGAGGTTCTAAATTTATTCTGCCGTTGAAATTTTCTGCTGTTAATATAAAAGAATAAATATTATTTCCTGTTTTTATTTTTTGTAACGCACAAAAACGCAAAAAGCAGCGGTTTTAAAGCCGCTGCCTCATATTTTACCGCATTTTAAAGCCCGGTATTTAATTGTTTCTGCACCTCGGCCAGTGCTTCAAGCGCCCTTTCGGCAATCATTGCATTTTTTATCTTTTTGCCGCGTACGCGCTTGCCGAGAGGCGGAATTAAGCCAAAATTAACATTCATCGGCTGGAAGTTTTTAATTTCCGGGCTGCTGATGTAATGCGCCAGTGCCCCGTGCGCCGTTTCCGGCGGAAAATCAACCGGCGGCTGCCCAAGCACCCTGCGCGCGGCATGGATGCCTGCCATAAGCCCCGACGCTGCCGATTCAACATAGCCTTCCACACCGGTGAACTGACCTGCAAAGAATAAGCGTGGCTGAGTGCGCAGGCTGAAATCGGCATTTAAAAGTTTGGGCGAATTAATATAGGTATTTTTATGCATTACGCCGTAACGCACAAACTCTGCATTTTCAAGCCCCGGAATCATGCCGAACACACGCTTCTGCTCGCCCCATTTAAGGTGAGTCTGGAAACCGACGATATTATAAAGCGAAGCCGCAGCGTCATCCTGCCGCAGCTGCACAACGGCATAAGCCTCTTTACCGGTGCGCTTGTCCACCAGCCCAACCGGTTTTAGCGGCCCGAAGCGCATGGTGTCTTCCCCGCGGCGCGCCATTTCTTCAATAGGCATGCAGGCTTCAAAAAACACTTCTTTTTCAAAATCCTTTACGGGAGCAAGTTCTGCCGTACGCAGCGCCTCCCAAAAGGCAACATATTCCTCTTTGGTTTCAAAGGGGCAGTTTAAGTAATCGGCATCGCCCTTATCATAGCGCGAAGCACGGTAAACCTTGCTGTAATCAAGGGAATCGGCTGTTACTATCGGCGCTGCCGCATCAAAAAAGTGAAAATAATCTTCACCGGCAAGCTGCGCAATTTCTTCTGCTAGCGCGCCGTCCGTCAGCGGTCCGGTAGCGGTAATCACAACGCCTTCAATTGCCGCAAGGCTTGTAACTTCTTCGTTTTTAACCGTAATTAACGGATGGTTTTTAATTTTCTGCGTAACCGCTTCCGCAAAGCCTTCACGGTCTACTGCCAAAGCCCCGCCTGCCGGAACTTTATGTTCGTCGGCGCAGGCCATGATAACGGAATCAAGGCGGCGCATTTCTTCTTTTAAAAGCCCGACGGCGTTTTCTATATTGCCCGCGCGCAGCGAATTGCTGCACACAAGCTCTGCAAATTTATCGGTTTTATGTGCCGCGTCCGATTTAAGCGGCCTTTTTTCGTACAGTATAACCGGCACGCCGCGCTGCGCAAGCTGCCAGGCAGCCTCGCACCCGGCCAGCCCTGCGCCGATAACGTGTACCGGCTCATTTACTTTTTGCATTGGCTGCCGCCTTTCCTTTATAAGTTTTTACGGCATCTTCACAGTTTTCGTTTGTGCAGAATAACTTTTTGTTGCCGTTTCTGTCCGTTTTTTCATATAAAATATGTCCGCATTTGGGGCAATGCTGCTCTGTCGGCTTGTCCCAGGAGGTAAACTTACACTCCGGATAGTTGGAGCAGCCGTAAAATACCTTGCGAGTTTTGGTTTTGCGCTCGATAATATCACCGCCGCAGTCCGGGCATTTTACGCCGATTTTTTTCAGTATCGGCTTGGTATTGCGGCATTCCGGAAAACCGGGGCACGCCAGGAACTTACCGTAGCGGCCCTGTTTATATACCATCATGCGCCCGCATTTTTCGCATTTTACGTCGCTTACTTCCACCGGCGCTTCAACGGTTTCTATTTCTTTATCCGCTTTTTGCAGAAGATGTGAAAAAGGCTCGTAGAAGTTTTCCAGCACGGTTTCCTTATTGGCTTCGTGCTCGGCAATTTCGTCAAGCTCGGTTTCAAGGTTTGCCGTAAACGGAATGTTGATAATATCTTTAAAATAAGTAGTCAGCATGTTGACTATCAGTTCGCCAAGCTCGGTGGAAACGAGCTTTTTGCCGTCCTTAACGATATAACCGCGGTCAAGGATGGTTTGAATGGTAGGCGAATAGGTACTCGGGCGGCCTATGCCTTTTTCTTCCAGTTCCTTAACAAGCGTTGCTTCGGTAAAATGCGGAGGCGGCTCGGTAAAGTGCTGCTCTGCCGGCATAAGTTTATGCAGCTTAAGCGGCGTTTGTTCCGGCAGATACGGAACTTCTTTTTCCTTTTCGCCAGCCAGTTCTTTTTTGTCGCTTAATTTTAAAAAGCCGTCAAACTTAAGCACTGCCCCGCCAGCACGCAGCTGGTAGCCTGCCGCGCCGATTAAAAGAGTTGTAACGTCGTATACGGCGGCTTTCATCTGGCAGGCAACGGTACGTTTCCAGATTAAGGTATAAAGCTTAAGCTGGTCTTTGGTAAGGTACTGCGCCACCGCTTCCGGCGTACGTTCCACAGAGGTCGGGCGGATGGCTTCATGCGCGTCCTGCGCGTTCTTTTTGCTGCTGTAAACATTAACGCCTGCCGGTACATATTCCGCACCGTAGGTGCTGCCTATAAAGCTGCGCAGCTCGGCCGTAGCCACATCCGAAAGGCGCACGGAGTCGGTTCTCATATAAGTAATAAGGCCAACAGCGCCGCCCTTGCCGACATTTACGCCTTCATAAAGCTGCTGTGCCAGCAGCATGGTTTTTTTGGTAGAAAAGTTCAGTTTTTTAACGGCATCCTGCTGCAGGCTGCTGGTAGTGTACGGCGGCAGCGGGTTGCGCTTGCGTTCTTTTTTGTCTGCCTTTTCAACAATGTAGGCGGCTTCTTTCAGCGCCGCTTCCGTTTTGGCAGCTTCTTCCGCATTATTTATTTCAAGCTTCTTGCCGTTAAATTTAATAACGTCAGCGTCAAAAATGGGCGCTTTGTCATTTTCGCGCAGGCGTGCCGTAATAGTCCAGTATTCCTGCGGCACAAAGTTGGCAATTTCCTTTTCCCTGTCGCAGATAATTTTTACGGCTACGGTCTGCACGCGCCCGGCGCTGAGCCCTTTGCGTATTTTGCGCCACAAAAGCGGGCTTAACTGATAGCCCACAATGCGGTCGATAATGCGGCGAGTCTGCTGGGCGTCAACCATGTCAAGGTCAATCTTGCGCGGGTGCTTCAATGCTTCTTTTACAGCGCCCGGCGTAATTTCATGAAACTCAATGCGGCAGCTGCTTTCAGGGTCGAGCCCCAAAATATATGCCAAATGCCAGCCGATAGCTTCGCCTTCGCGGTCAGGGTCAGTTGCGATATAAACTTTATCAGCCTTTTTGGCTGCTGTTTTCAATTCCTTAATCAGTTCGCCCTTGCCGCGGATATTGATGTACTTGGGCTGAAATCCGTTTTCTACATCCACGCCGAAAATGCTTTTCGGCAAATCGCGCAGGTGCCCCATGGAAGCGCGTACAGTATAATTGCGCCCCAGAAATTTTTCTATTGTTTTCGATTTGGCGGGAGATTCCACAATAACCAGGTTTTTAGCCATTAAACGTCCTCCTAAAGCAGGTAATAACTGCGGGCGGCGGTTTGCGCCACCTTGCCGCGCATCTCCAAATCCAAAAGCCCCATGCCGGCTTCCGCCAGCCCAAGGCCGCTTTTTTCAAGTATTTCTTCAAGCGAAAGCGGTTCAAAACTTAAAATTTTTAAAACCGCTTTTGCGTTATCATCAAGTTCATCTTCCCCGTTATCGCTGGCGAACAACGCCGGCTGCTGAGGAAAGCTTGCCAGTTTGAGGCTTTCAAGTATGTCCTCCGGCCTGTCTACAAGCTGCGCACCGCTTTTTATAAGGCTGTGGCAGCCAATGCTCGTTGGCAGAAAAATGCTGCCGGGCACGCAGTAAACTTCATGCCCTTCTTCAAGCGCATATTCGGCGGTAATCATGGCGCCGCTTTTTTTAGCGGCTTCCGCCACTAGTATGCCGTGCGTCATACCGTTAATTATGCGGTTGCGCGCCGGAAAATTATACGCAGCAGGAGGTGTTCCCGGAGGGTATTCCGTAACAAGCGCGCCGCGTTCACAAATTTGTGCAAATAAATTTTTATTGGCTGCCGGGTAGGCAATATCAATGCCGCAGCCCAAAACGGCAACGGTTATGCCGCCTGCCGCCAGTGCGCCCCTGTGTGCAGCCGTGTCTATGCCTCTGGCGCCTCCGCTTACAATAACAACGCCTGCCGCGGCAAGGTCTGCCGCAAAGGCATCGGCAGCTTTAAGGCCGTAGCCGGAAGCCTCGCGCGAACCGACAATGCCGATGCTGCCGCGTAAATCGGGCAGGCTGCCCTTAACGTACAGCACCTGCGGCGGCGATGCGATTTGCTTTAAGCTGTAAGGGTAAGCATCATCTTCCGTCGTTAAAATTGTTACGCCGTTATTCAAACAAAAATTTTTCAGCCAGGCGGGATAATTAAAATCCCTTCTGACAATAAATTTATTAACTGTTTTTTCATCAATTCCGGCTTCCGCCCATGCTTCCGGCGGAGCCATATATGCTTCGGCAGGACTTTTAAACTTCGCCGCCGCTTCTGCAATTTCTGCGCTGCGCGAGCCAAAGGCTGCAAACAGCGCGGCAAAATAGTATTTATCCAAGCAGCACACTCCATACTGTATTGTATCCGCAAATTCACTTCATTATAATTGCTAAATCAGTTATGGTCAAGCCCGTCAAGCGTTTTCAGTACAAAATCTGCCACTGCGTCTGCCGCGTAGGGTTTGCCGTAAGCCGCCCTGCGCCTGCGCCGCAGGCTGTTTTTTTCTTCCGTGCCAAGCTCCGCATATTTTTTTACAAAGCCGCAAACCTCCTGCGGCGTTGCGGCAATTTTTGCTTCGCATTTTTCGCACAGGTAACCGGCGTTGCGCACCTCCTGCCCCGGCAATGGGTCATATAAAATAAATTCGGTGCCGATAGCAAGGGTTTCTGCCGCGGTAAGCCCGCCGGCCTTGCTTATTACAATATCGGCGCTGCGCAGAAGCTGGGGCAGTTCCGCTATAAAATCAAGCACCATTACGCCGGGCAGCGCCATTTTTTTCAGTTTTTCGGCTAAGTTCCTGTTATGCCCCGTTACGGCGGCTATTTTTAAGCCTTTAATACCGCGGCATTCCGTAAGCGCGCGCAAAAGCTCCGGCATCGGCAAAAGGCCGTCGCCCCCGCCCATTACAAGGCACAAGGTATCATCGGCGGCATAGCCAAGCCTGCTGCGCCACTTTTCGCGCTCAAAAGGCGCGCTGAAGGCACTGCGCACAGGTATGCCCGTTACAACGGCAGGTATGCCGAGTTCCGGCGGCGGCTGGATGGATTCGTCCGCCGTAAAATAAACATCCAGCCCTTTGTAAATCCACCAGTGGTGAAAGTTAAAATCGGTTATTACCGCACCAAGCCAAAGCCCGGGCGCGCAGCGTTTTTTGTACTGCGCCATAACCCCCGCCGGCGTAGGATGCGTTACTATTACCGCATCCGGCGAAGTTTTTTTGATGAACCCCTGCGCCAGATAAGAAAGCAGCAGGTTTAAAAAATCGCGCAGCCAGAAAGAATTATTGCCGGTATTGCTCCAGTGGTACGCTATATCGTACAGCTTGGGAATGTGCTTTAAAATGCCTATGTAGCCGCCCAAAATAATGTTGCCAAGCCACTTCGGGAAGAAATCGAAAGCACTGCCGTTGACCACTTTAACGTTACCGTGTTTTTTAAACGCCTCCTCCAGCGCTTCGGCCGCCATTTTATGGCCGCTGCCAAGCGGAGCCGAAAGCAGGAGTATTGTATATTTGCATGCTGATGCAGCCATTTAACGAACCTCTTGAAAAAATTTTGTAAAAAAACTTGAACCTGTTATCAAAATCATATATCATAAATAACAATTAGTAAAGAAATTAACCATAATTTTATATTTGTAATTTTAAATGGAGGCTATTATGCAAAAACGTTTACCTGTTGAACATTTTCATTTTCCCGTTGAAAAAATTAAATCCGGTTATTATTCGGACGCCTATTTTCTGCGTACCGAAGAAATTTTAAACGGCGATAACCACCACCCGCGCGTTATGATGCAGGTATTCACCCGCGAAAATGTCGTTGTATGCGGCATTGACGAAACTATAGCGCTGATTAAAACCTGCGCACATAATCCCGAAAACATCACCATACATGCCCTGCATGACGGCGACGAGGTTAAGCCCTGGGAAACCCTGATGACCATTGAAGGCGACCTTGCCGACTTTGCCCATCTGGAAACTGTTTACCTCGGCATTCTGGCACGCCAGAGCCGCATTGCCACCAACGTGCGCCGCACGGTAGAAGCTGCAAACGGCAAGCCCGTGCTGTTCTTCCCCGCGCGCTACGATACCTGGCAGACCCAGGAATGCGACGGCTATGCAGCCAAAATCGGCGGCATTAAAGGCTTTTCCACCGACGCCAACGCTCTTGCCAGCGGCGGCAAAGGACTGGGCACAATTCCCCACGCTTTAATTGCTTCGTACAACGGCAATACCGTTGCCGCAACCGAAGCCTTTGACAAATATGTTGACCCGAAAATTGCCCGCATTGCACTGGTTGATTTTGACAACGACTGCGTGAACACCGCTCTTGCCGTTGCCCGCAAACTTGGCAGAAATCTTGCAGGCGTACGCCTTGATACCAGCGGAACAATGGTAGACAAAAGCCTGCTTGGCCAGCTTGGCATGTTTAACCCCACCGGCGTATGCAAGGAGCTGGTATGGAACGTGCGCCGCGCGCTTGATGCCGAAGGCTTTGATTATGTAAAAATTATCGTTTCCGGCGGCTTTAACCCGGCACGCATCCGCGAATTTGAAGCAGCCGGCGTACCGGTTGACACTTATGCGGTTGGCAGCAGCCTGTTTGACGGCAACATTAACTTTACGGCCGACATCGTTATGGTAGACGGCAAAGAATGTGCCAAACAGGGACGCAGGCATTTGCCGAATCCGCGCCTGGAACTTGTTGACTAACACCAAAGCACTGCGCCATGCAGTGCTTTTTTTATAAGAAAGAAGGCTTTTATTATGGATTTAAACGCAACCCCATCCTCGGAACGCATCCACATAGGCATTTTCGGCAAACGCAATGCCGGCAAATCAAGCCTTATTAACGCCATTACAGGGCAAAACCTCGCCATAGTATCCGATACCAAAGGTACTACCACCGACCCTGTTTACAAGGCCATGGAAATTCTGCCGCTCGGCCCCGTTATGATTATTGATACCCCGGGTATTGACGACGAAGGCGAGCTCGGCACGCAGCGTGTACAAAAAGCAGTACAGGTGCTTAACAAAACCGATATTGCCATGCTCGTTATCGACAGCACGCTTGGGCCTGATAAGGAAGATACGGCGCTGCTTGCGCGCATTACAGAAAAAAAGCTGCCGGTTATAGCTGTTTTTACCAAAGCCGAAAAAGAAACAGACCTGACAAATTACGAAAAAATACTCGGCGTAAAATGTATGGCCGTAAGTTCCGTCAGCGGCAGAAATATTGCGGAACTGCGCACTGCCCTTGCCGCCCTTGTGCCGGATAAAAAAAGTACGCAGCAGCTTGTAGGCGACCTGGTAAACCCCGGCGATACCGCCGTACTGGTTGTGCCGGTAGACAGCGCCGCACCAAAAGGCAGGCTTATACTGCCGCAGCAGCAGGTTATACGCGGGCTTTTGGACGCAGGTGCAACGGCTTTTGTAACGCAGGACAAACAGCTCGAAAGCTGCCTTGCCGCCTTGAAAGAAAAACCTAAAATCATCATTACCGACAGCCAGGTTTTCGGCTTTGTTGCCAAAACGGTGCCAAATGATGTTTTACTGACATCATTTTCCATTTTATTTGCACGCTACAAAGGCGACTTAAAAGAAGCAGTGCGCGGCGTAAACATGCTTAAGCGTATTAAAGACGGCGACCGCATTTTAATCAGCGAGGGCTGCACCCACCACCGCCAGTGCGACGATATCGGCACCGTAAAACTACCGGCGTGGATTAAAAAATTTACCGGCGCAGAACCTGCTTTTGAATGGACAAGCGGCACCGCCTTTGCCGAAGACTTAACCAAGTACAAAATGATTATTCACTGCGGCGCCTGCATGCTTAACGAAAAAGAAATGCAGTACCGCATAAGCTGCGCCAAAAAACAGGGCGTGCCCATTACCAATTATGGCATTGCCATTGCCTATATTAACGGCATTCTGCGCCGCACGCTCCAGCCCTTCCCCGAAATTTTAAAGGAACTGGAATAAATAAAATATAATACCGCTGAATTAAAAATACATTAACTTAAACAAGCATGAACTTTAAAAGCAGTACCGTTATTGCGGCACTGCTTTTACTTTTGCATAAAATAACAAAAGCCCTGATACTTAAATATCAGAGCTTATTTATCGTAAAAAACTTGTCAGCCATTTGGTAGCGCTAACGGGAATCGAACCCGTGATTTCGCCTTGAGAGGGCGACGTCTTAGCCTCTTGACCATAGCGCCGTAAAAAAATGGCTCCGGGACTAGGACTCGAACCCAGACAAAATGATCCAGAGTCATTTGTGCTACCATTACACTATCCCGGAGTTACCTTGTGCTCAGCTCTCCTGAACACAAGAGTTATTATAATACAGCTTTATCAAAAATGCAAGCCTTTTTTACAAAAATTTTTTAATTTTTTTCAGCAAAAAATCCCCGCACTTTCATGCAGGGATTTTATAATTACCCTATGCTATTTTTATCAGTAACCAAGGCTTTCGCCGACAAGAATTACTTTAATGCGCGGCGCAGGAGCGTTCATGGTGCTGCCTTTGCGGGTAGTTAAAATAAAGTTGCAGATGCTGTCGGGCGCGGTGCAGTTAAAGCAGTGCCCGTTATTTTTGCACGGCGGATTAAAATTGGCAAAGCGCTGTACATTAACCGGCGCTGCAAGGTTGCGTGCGCGTGCCACAGCGTCCTCATAGCTTTTTACCACTTTGTTGATGCCGGCAATAACAACTACGCTTTTAGGGCCGAATACCATTGCCGCCACGCGGTTGCCGGTACCGTCGATATTTACCATCACGCCGTCCTCGCTCATGGCGTTGGTGCTCATAAAATAGGTATCGCAGTTAAGCGCCTTGCGCAGAAGCTCCAGGCGTTCTTCCTGGCTTTTTGCGGTATCACGGTCAATAATGTTGTAGCCCTGCGTACGCAAGGTTTCCAAAAGGCCCATTTCTTCCAAAGTCATACTGCCGCCCCAAGATACGCACTGCTCTTTGTCAATCAGGCTTAAAGCCTTTGCCAGTGCTTCTTCCTTAGTTGCACAGTAGCAGGCATCAAAAGCACGGCGCTGCAAATTTTTTACAACGCGCTGTGCCAGTACTTCATTGCGAAGTTCAAACGGTGTTTTAGCCATAGTTACCCCTCCTCTGTAACTAACTGCCTTTAATCTACGCGTTCACCAATGTACACTTCATCGGTGCCGTCAATTTCGTTAAGCACAACTTCAATGGTTTCCTTCTGCGAAGTAGGCACGTTTTTGCCAACATAATCCGCACGGATGGGCAGCTCTTTATGGCCGCGGTCTACCAGCACGGCAAGCTGAATTGTTTTAGGCCTGCCCATGTCGATAACGGCATCAAGGGCAGCGCGGATTGTACGGCCGGTATACAAAACATCATCCACCAGCACAACGTGCTTGCCGCTTAAATCAAAGTTAATATCGGTGCCATGCACCACAGGGTTGTAACCAAGCGTGGAAAGGTCATCACGGTACAGGGTAATGTCAAGCATGCCTACCGTCATTTCGCAGTTTTCAATAGCGTTAATTTCGGCGGCAATGCGCTGCGCCAAAGGTACGCCGCGTGTGCGGATGCCGACGATAACAACGTCCTCAACGCCTTTGTTTTTCTCGATAATTTCGTGCGCAATGCGGACGAGCGCCCTTCTGATTGCTTCGCTGTCCATAATAACGTTTTTCTTAACAATATTGCTCATTGTTTTCACCCCAAATTTAAAATTGACCGTTATGTAAACGGGTAATTATTTTATGCATATCCTCAGGCAGCGGCGATTCAAACTTCATGCGTTCGCCGGTGCGCGGATGCGTAAACTCCAGCGTGTGCGAATGCAGTGCCTGCCCTTTTATGCCAAACGGCGTTTTCATGGGCGAATACTTGGGGTCGCCCACAAGCGGATAGCCCAGATATTCCATGTGCACGCGGATTTGGTGCGTGCGCCCCGTACGCAGCTTGCAGCGCACAAGCGTATATTTGCCGAAACGCTCCAGCACTTCGTAATCGGTAATAGCGTCACGCCCGCCCTCTTTAACCACAGCCATTTTTTTGCGGTCGGTTTTATCGCGGGCAATCTGCGTTTCTATCGTGCCGCTGTCGGTTTTAATATTGCCGCGCACAACGGCAAGGTATGTGCGCACCGCGGTTTTGCTTTGTATCTGCTGCGAAAGCGAAATGTGCGCCGCATCGTTTTTGGCAACAATCATAATGCCGCTGGTATCTTTATCCAAACGGTGTACAATGCCCGGGCGGATGGCACTGTTAATGCCCGAAAGGTTGCTGCAATGGTAAAGCAGTGCGTTTACCAGCGTACCGGTATAATTGCCCGGCGCAGGATGCACCACCATGCCGCGCGCCTTGTTAAGCACTACCACATCGTCATCTTCGTAAATTATATCCAGCGGAATGTTTTCCGGTACGGCTTCAATCGGCTCCGGTTCGGGAATATCAACCACAAACATTTCACCGGCACGTACTTTGTAATTGGCTTTTATAATTTTTTCGCCGCGTTTTACGCGCCCATCCTCCAAAAGCTTCTGCATATTGCTGCGCGAAACGCCCAGTTTTGCCGCCAGAAACACATCAGCCCTTGTACCGGCGTCCTCCGCTTCTGCCGTTACGGTTTCTAATCCCGCTTCAATTCCGTCTTCAGTAAATTCCATATTATCAGTCCAACTCCAATACAAATTGCAATATCTGCTATGTTAAACACCGGCCAGATGCGGAAATCGAAAAAATCGATAACCAGCCCCTGCCGCGCCCTGTCAATTAAATTGCCTATTGCCCCGCCCAAAAACAGGCCGCAGCCGGCTTTAACTTCCCACGGCGATGCTAAAATTTCCCTGCGCGCCCAAATAATGATGCCGATTACAACTACGGCAATGGCAATAAAAAACAGGCGGTTATGGGCAAACATTCCAAATGCCGCACCGGGGTTTAAAATATACGTTAAATGAAAAACTTCTTCAATAATGGGAATGCTTTCTCCCAGTGCCATGTTTTCCACTACAATGTATTTGGAAAACTGGTCTAAAATAACTACCGCAAGCGGCAGCACAAAAAGCCACATAGTTTCACCTTTACTGTTTATTTATACATAAAGCTATATGCTTATTATAAACTACTCTTTAATTATTTTCAATCAGCCATAAATTACAAAAGCCCGCTGTCATAGCGGCAGCGGGCAGTATGCTTAAAATCAGAATATAATTTTGTTTGCGATAACGAGTCGCTGAATCTGGTTGGTGCCTTCGTAAATCTGCATAATTTTTGCGTCGCGCATCATTTTTTCTACCGGATATTCACGGCTGTAACCGTAACCGCCCATAATCTGTACAGCGTTGGTGGTTACTTCCATAGCAGTATCGGCTGCATAGCATTTTGCCATAGCAGCTTCCTTGCTGAATTCCATGCCCTGGTCACGCATCCAGCAGGCTTTGTAAACCAACATACGGGCAGCTTCAATGCGCATTGCCATATCGGCAATCATGTTCTGAATCATCTGGAAGGAAGCAATCGGCTGGCCGAACTGTTTGCGTTCTTTGGCATATTTAACTGCGCAGTCAAGTGCAGCCTGTGCCAAACCTACGGAAACAGCACCAACAAACGGGCGTGCATTGTCAAGGGTGTTCATGGCAATGCGGAAGCCTTCGCCTTCGCGGCCTACGCGGTTAGCTTCGGGAATTACAACGTCCTGCAGAATCAGTTCGCAGGTATTGGACGGGCGGATGCCCATTTTGTCTTCTTTTTTGCCAACGGAAAAGCCCGGAGTGCCTTTCGGTACAATAAACGCGGTTAAGCCGCGGATACCGCCGGTTTTGCGGGTATTGGCAAATACCAGGTAAGTATCGGCAATGCCGCCGTTGGTAATAAATGCTTTGGCGCCGTTAAGGGTGTATGTGCCTGCTTCTTTGTCTTTAACTGCGGAAGTGGAAACCGCACCTGCATCAGAACCTGCGCCCGGTTCGGTAAGAGCAAAAGCAGCAAGTTTGCCTTCGTTCAAAAGGTCACAGTGAGCTTTTTTCTGTTCTTCGGTGCCTGCAAGCAGAATCGGATAGGACGCAAGAGAATTTGCAGCGATAGAAGTAGCAACGCCTGCGCAGCCTTTGCCGAGTTCTTCGTAAATAACGGCAACAGTAACGCTGTCAAGGCCCATTCCGCCATATTCTTCAGGAACAACTACGTTCAAAAGCCCCATATCGGCAGCTTTTTCCATCAGTCCTTCTCTGGCATGGTTTTCTCTGTCCATTTCAGCAGCGTAAGGGGTAATTTCTTTGGCAACAAATTCCCTTACCATTTCCTGCAGTTCAAGTTGTTCTTCGGTTAATGCAAATTCCATTTTGTCCTCCTTATGTTAAAAGCTGTAGCTTTTTTTGACATTACACTTTCAGTATTGTACCACAAAATCGGCTTTTGCTCAACAACTTTTAACAAAGTTATCTAAATTTTTGCTGAACTTTAAATTAATGATGGAACAGCCTGAGACCGGTAAACGCCATGGCAATGCCGTATTTATCGCAGGTTTCAATAACATTGTCGTCACGGATGCTGCCGCCTGCCTGTGCGATATATTCAACGCCGCTGCGTTGTGCGCGTTCGATATTGTCGCCGAACGGGAAGAAAGCGTCGCTGCCGAGCGATACGCCTTTAAGCTGCGCAATCCATGCTTTTTTCTCCTCGCGGGTTAAAGGCTCCGGCTTTTCGGTAAAGAAGTTTTCCCATACGCCGTCTGCCAGCACATCTTCATAGTCGTCGGAAATGTAAACGTCAATGGTGTTGTCGCGGTCCGGGCGGCGGATGTTTTCTTTAAACGGCAGTGCCAGAACTTTCGGGTTCTGGCGCAGCCACCAGATATCGGCTTTGTTGCCTGCAAGGCGCGTACAGTGTACGCGGGACTGCTGGCCTGCGCCGATGCCGATTGCCTGGCCGTCTTTAACGTAGCATACGGAGTTGGACTGAGTATATTTTAAGGTAATAAGCGCAATTAAAAGGTCGCGCTGAGCGTTTTCGGGAATTTCCTTGTTTTTGGTCGGGCGGTTTTCAAGCAGGTCTGCCGTAATTTTAGCTTCGTTGCGGTCCTGCTCGAAAGTAATGCCAAATACTTCTTTGGTTTCGGTCAGTGCAGGTTTGTAATCGGGGTCAATTTTAATAATGTTGTAAGTGCCTTTGCGTTTGGTTTTTAAAACTTCCAGTGCTTCATCGGTATAACCGGGAGCGATAACGCCGTCGGAAACCTCGCGCGCCAGCATTTTGGCGGTCTGCACGTCGCAAACATCGCTGAGTGCTACAAAATCGCCGTAGCTCGACATTCTGTCCGCACCGCGCGCACGGGCATAAGCGTTTGCCAGCGGGCTGAGTTCAAGGTCGTCAACATAATAAATCTTTTTCAGGGTATCACTTAAAGGCAGGCCAACTGCTGCGCCTGCAGGGCTTACATGTTTAAAAGAAGCCGCTGCGGGAAGTCCTGTTGCCTCTTTAAGCTCTTTTACAAGCTGCCAGCTGTTGAATGCATCCAAAAAGTTAATATATCCGGGGCGGCCGTTTAATACTTCAATAGGAAGTTCGCCGTCTTTCATAAAAATACGTGCCTTTTTCTGGTTAGGGTTGCAGCCATACTTTAATTGCAGTTCCTTCACGTTAATTCCTCCCTGTAAATTAAAAATGCCGGCACTTCCGGACTATGTTTGCCCAGACGGTCGGCTTCAATCCGGCCATACTCCATGTGGTTAACCCACTTCCGTCAGTTATATGGCCTTTATATTTAAATTATATAGTTGCGGTTGTTTTTTGTCAAATTATAGCTGCTGCAAATTGTAAACTTTATATCAAATACCTGCTTATTGCCAAAGTTCCGAAACAGGTCTGCTCTTTTTGCCATTTTTAAGATATTCTTCATACGCTTTTTCAAAATTTGCTTCATTAATTCTGTCCTCAATTTGTTCAGAAGTTTCCTTTAAAAATGAATCTATATTTTTATCTTGCAAAAACATACTCTTACTCCACATTATTTTAACTATAAACTACATAACATAAAAAAACATACACGTTCCCGTATAGCTTTAATATGCGTCGTTTGCGATATAAAAAACAGCGGCATGGGCAAAACTGCAACATCATAAAAACAGGCAGCCACAAAATCAGTGACACTTGCGGCATTTGCCGAGGATGTCTGAGCGCAGCGAGTTCCGCAGGCGCTGCAAGTGTCAGCTTTGTTAATAAACTGCCGTATAGTTTTTATGGGCGCAGATTTGTCTATGCCGCTGTTAAACAAACATACAAACCCGTTCATTCTGTGGTACAATATAAAAAACGAGCATAAGGAAGTGTTATAAATGGAATGTTATGTTTGCCCGCACCGCTGCGGTGTTGACCGCCCTGCCGATATGCATGCGGAAGGAATTTTCGGCTCGTGCCACTGCGGCATTAAGCCCATTGTTGCCCGCGCTGCCCTGCACTTTTGGGAAGAACCCTGCATCAGCGGCGAAAAAGGCAGCGGCACCGTGTTTTTCAGCGGCTGCAACCTGCACTGTGTATTTTGCCAGAACTACGAAATCAGCAGCATGAACAAAGGCAAAGAAATCACCGTGGAACGCCTGCGCGAAATTTATTTTGAACTTATCGACCAGGGCGCAAACAACATTAACCTTGTTACGCCCACTCATTTTACCCACGCCGTGCTGGAAAGCCTTAAAGAACCGCTGCCAGTGCCGGTTGTATACAACACCAGCGGCTTTGAAACGCTGGACACCCTGCGCAAGTTAAAGGGCAAAGTGCAAATCTGGCTGCCCGATTTAAAATACAGCGACGACCTTGCCGCCATAAAATACAGCAACGCGCCCAGCTACTTCCGCATTGCCACGGACGCCATTAAAGAAATGTACAAGCAGGTTGGCCCCTACAAGCTTGACGGTAACGGCATTATGCAGAGCGGCGTCATCATCCGCCATTTGTTAATGCCCGGCATGGTTGAAAACACCAAAGGCGTTATCGACTGGGTTGCCAAAACCTTTAAGCCCGGCGAAGTAATGTTCAGCCTCATGCACCAGTACATTCCCTGCGGGCGTGCCGCCGATTACCCCGAAATTAACCGCCGCGTAACGGAAGAAGAATATAAGGAAGTTGAGCAGTACCTGTTAGACAGCGGCATTGATGACGGCTTTGTGCAGGAGGATGATTCTGCCTGCGAGGATTTCATTCCCAAATTTGACGGCACCGGCGTATAAAATTTATTAGTACTCTTTATAAATATACTAAATCCCTGAAATTCCAACGAACTTCAGGGATTTTTGCTTTTTACGCTGTTATTTTTTATCTTCGGCCTGCTGCCTGCGTTTTTCTTCTTCCTTTTGTTTAAAATAATCGCGCTCCTGACACAATTCTTCGTATAAATCAAGCCCGCTCCAGGTACGGTTGTTTTCCGTAAGCATGGCTTTTAAATCAATGCGCCCCACGCCTACGCGCTGTAAAGCCGTTAAAAACTTTTGCAGCTTGTCCGCGCCAAAGCCGTGCAGCAAAAGCATTTCTTCCGCCATCGGCGCGTTATCGGTTTTCTCTTCCTTCAGCGGTACATCTTCCATGCCTAACAATGCGCCCAGCGGCTGATGGTAGTCCTCCTGCCCTACGCTTTTAAAGCGGATGTTCATCATCATGCAAACCATTTTCGTCATTTCGGCTTTTTTGCCGGTAAAATTATAAAGCAATGCGCAGCTTACCATAGTGTTCTCCTTTTATTTTCAATAATTAACTTCATTATAACTTAAAAACGCTCACAACGCAAAATACCGGCCGCCGTTAAGCAGCCGGTATTTATTAGTTTTGCTGTTTTAATTTTTTAATTTGCCTGCGCGCTGCCGTAAATTACAGCACGTTTAAAGCAAATCAGCTTATTTTTTTACAAGCACGGTGCGGATGTGCAATTCGCGCAGCTGTTTTTCTTCTACGTCGTTCGGAGCCTGGCACATCAAATCGCTTGCGCTCTGAGTTTTCGGGAAAGCAATTACGTCGCGGATGGAATCGCGTTTTGCCATAATCATTACCAAACGGTCGAGACCAAAAGCAAGTCCTCCGTGCGGGGGAGCACCGTATTCAAACGCGCCCATCATAAAACCGAATTTTTCCTGTGCTTGTTCTTCGCTCAGGCCGATAGCATGGAATACTGCGTCCTGCACATCGCGTCTGTGGATACGGATGGAACCGCCGCCGATTTCGGTGCCGTTAAGTACCATGTCGTAAGCTTTGGCATATACTTTACCGGGGTCAGTGGCAAGCAGAGGAATATCTTCTTCACGCGGAGAGGTGAACGGATGGTGCATTGCAACATAGCGTTTTTCTTCTTCGCTGTATTCAAACATCGGGAAGTCAACAACCCAGGTAAAGGCCAGTTTGTTTTCGTCGATAAGGCCGCGGCGTTTTGCCATTTCGATACGCAGTGCTCCGAGAGCGGCTGCAACAACGGAAGGCTTGTCGGCAACAAAGAGCAGCAGGTCGCCCGGTTCTGCTTCAGCGGTTTTAAGAATGTTTGCAAGGTATTCTTCGCTGAAGAATTTGGCAATCGGGGATTTTACACTGCCGTCCGGCTGAATCTGCATCCAGGCAAGGCCTTTGGCGCCGTAAATAGCAACAAAATTAACCAGACCGTCCAGTTCGCGGCGCGGAATACCGGCATCGCCCTTAACGTTAATGGCCTTAACAATGCCGCCTTTATCAATAATATCGTTAAATACTTTAAATTCGCTGCCTTTAACGGCTTCGGTCATATTAATAAGCTCCATGCCGAAACGCAGGTCAGGCTTATCACTGCCGTATTTGTCCATAGCTTCGTCCCAGGTCATGCGCTGGAATTTTTCCGGCAGGTCAACACCAAGCGCGCCTTTGAATACGTGACGGATTAAGCCTTCAGTCATATCCATAATATCGTCGGCATCAACAAAGCTCATTTCAATATCAAGCTGAGTAAATTCAGGCTGGCGGTCGGCACGCAGGTCTTCATCGCGGAAGCAGCGTACAATCTGGAAGTAGCGTTCCATACCGGCTACCATCAAAAGCTGTTTGAAAATCTGCGGGGACTGCGGCAGAGCATAGAACTTGCCGGGGTTTACGCGGCTCGGCACGAGGTAATCGCGTGCGCCTTCCGGAGTGCTCTTGGTCAGCATCGGAGTTTCAATTTCGCAGAAATCATGGTTGTCCATATAATCGCGCATCAGTTTGGTAACTTTATGGCGCAGCATTAAATTGCGCTGCATTTCCGGGCGGCGCAGGTCAAGGTAACGGTATTTAAGGCGCAGGTTTTCGTCAACGTCAATGCCGTCCTGAATGTAGAACGGAGGGGTTTTGGCGCTGTTTAAAACTTCCAGCTCTTTGGCTACAACTTCAACTTCGCCGGTGGCAAGGTTGGGGTTGATGGTTTCTTCGCTGCGCAGGCGTACAACTCCGTGCACTTTAATAACGTATTCGCTGCGGATAGCTTCTGCCTTGGCAAAATCTTCACCGGCGTGGTCGGGGTCAACCACTACCTGCACAATGCCGCTGCGGTCGCGCAGGTCAATAAAAATCAGTCCGCCGTGGTCGCGTCTTTTGGCAACCCAGCCGCAAAGCACAACTTCTTTTTCGTTGTCGGCTTTGGCAAGCGTGCCGCAATAATGATTGCGTTTCAAATTACTCATACTTTTGCACCTCTGTTTGTAAAATTGTTACTATTTCATCAACAGGAATTTCTGTTTGTGTACTGTTTGCCATATCCTTTAATGTTACGGCACCGCGTTCCAGCTCACCGTCGCCAAAAATAACGGCAAATTTGGCATTCAGGCGCCCGGCCTGCTTCATCTGCGCTTTCATGCTGCGCGCCATAAAGTCAAACTCGGTTTTAAGCCCCGCCTGCCTTAAGGCGATAGCGGTTTTAAAGGCCAGTTCAAAATTATCCTGATTGGGGCAGACGATAAAAGCGTCAATGCTGTCTTTATGCTCCGGCAAAAGGTTCTGGCTTTCAAGCGCCAGAAGGATGCGTTCCATGCCCATGGCAAAGCCGATGCCGGAAACATCCTGGCCGCCGATTTCCTTAACAAGGCCGTCGTAGCGTCCGCCGCCGCATACAGCGCTCTGCGCACCCAGCGGCACATACTGAATTTCAAACGCGGTTTTGGTGTAATAATCAAGCCCGCGCACCAGTGTGTTGTCCACTTCAAAATCAATGCCTGCGGCAGTTAAAAGTTTTTTTACGCCTTCAAAATGCGCGCGGCATTCTTCGCACAGGCAGTCACCAAGGCTCGGCGCACCGGCTGCAAGTTCGTGGTCATGCGGTACTTTGCAGTCCAAAAGGCGCAGCGGGTTTCTCTCAAAGCGCGATTTGCAGTCGTCGCACAATTCTTCCAAATGCGGGCGGAAATAATCCTGCAATTTGGCTCTGTGCTGAGGGCGGCATTTGGGGCAGCCCACGGAATTGATTTTCAAGTGCAAATCCTTTAAGCCCAGTTCCTTTAAAATGGTAACGGCAAGTAAAATTGCCTCGGCGTCAATCGCCGGTGTATCCACGCCCAGCGCTTCAATGCCAAACTGGTGGAACTGGCGGTAACGCCCTGCCTGCGGACGGTCGTAGCGGAACATCGGCCCGATATAATACAGCTTTGTCGGCGCAGGCTCTGCATAAAGCTTGTGTTCGCAGAAAGCGCGCACGGCAGACGCCGTATTTTCCGGGCGCAGTGTAATGCTGCGGTTGCCGCGGTCGGTAAAAGTATACATTTCTTTTTCAACAACATCGGTGGTATCGCCAATGCCGCGTTTAAACAACTCGGTATGCTCAAATACCGGCGTTCTTATTTCTTTATAGCCATATTGCGAGCAAATACGGCGCATAACGGCTTCTACATACCGCCAGTTTTCTATTTCCTGCGGCAGTATATCTTTTGTGCCTCTTGGCGCAGTAGTAAGCAAGCTGATTCCTCCTCACTGCCTTCTGCGGCAAATCCATAAGTTTACATACTTAAATATTGTACCACAATTAAGGCGCATTATTCAACACCAACAGCAAAAACTTTGGCTTGCGGTGTAAAAATAAGGTTAAAAATAAAAATACGGCCCGTTAAGACCGTAATTTTATTTTCTGCGGCTTTCGTCAAACTGTGCGGGAGTTGCTTCTTCCAGTACCTCGTCAGTGCTGTGCCACAGCTCTTTATACAAAACGCGGTACACAGCGGCAACAGGCACGGCAAACAGCATGCCCAAAATGCCGTACAGCTTGGCGCCGATTAAAAGGCTTAAAATTAAAATTACCGGGTGCAAATCAATCTTTTTGCCGATAATGCGCGGCATTAAAACATTGGCGTCAAACTGGTAGAAAACCAGATAAAACAGCGCCACATAAAATGCCGACTGCGGGCTTTGCGAATAAGCAATAAACACCGCAGGCACGGCGCCGATAAGAGGCCCCACAACCGGCACCATTTCCGCAAGAATGGCAAGCAGGCCAAAAACAAGCGGATAATGAATACCCAAAATCGTTGTGCCGACGGCTATGCAAAAGCCTGCAATAAGGCTCAGGCGTGCCAGCCCCTGAATGTAGCAGCTTAAGGTTACGCCTATTTCATCAATAATATGTGCCACACGCGGCTGCGCTTCATAGCTGAAAAAGTTAATCAGCATTGCGCGCAGGTCGCGCCAGTCTTTTAAAAAGTAAAATGCCAGGAAAGGCACAACAATCAGGCCGACAAGGTTGGCAATAATGTCAAGCGTCGATTTTAACAGGTTGCGCAAAACCGCTGCCACAAAGCCCATCAGCCAGCTGGTAATATAATCGAAAAGGCTTTCTATATTATGCGGCAGGCGCGGGTAATTGGCAGGGTCTTCCAAAAGCCAGTCAAAAGTTGCGGCATCCATTTTGGTGGTATAGTCAGGTATTTTGCCTACAAGGGCGTTAATCTGCCCGAACAGCGGCAAAATAATGAAGGTTACGGCGCAGAAAACAATAACCCCAAAGGCCACAAACGCCATTAAAATTGTTACCACGCGCGAAAGATGGATTGTGCCGCGCCCGAGCGTAATTTTACCGAACAACTTGGTAACGGGGTGCAGCAAAAATGCCAGCCCCACCGCTAAAAGTATCGGCAGCAGAAAGTTGCCCAAAAGGTAAAATATAAACGATATAAATGCCGCCACAGCCACTTTAAAAGCGGTGCTGTTGCGTAATGTGCTGAAATCTTTAATCATCTGTTACTGCAGAAACGGATTTCTGCGTCTCTCCCATCCTACCGTAGTAGCAGGCCCGTGGCCCGGCAAAAGTTTAACGTCATCGTCAAGCGGAAGAATTTTTTCTTTAATGGACTGCAAAAGCTGTTTGTAGGAACCGCCGGGAAAATCAGTTCTGCCGATTGATTCGGCAAAAACGGTATCGCCGCAGAACACAACGCCGCCGGTTAAAAGGCATACGCCGCCGGGAGTATGCCCCGGTGTTGCCAGCACTTTAAACTTAATGCCGGCTGCTTCCACTTCGTCGCCATCGGCATAAAATTTATCGGCTGCTTTTTTTAGCGCTCCCCCGCCGATATAAGCGGCAAGGCTGCCCACAGGGTCTGTCAGCATCGGCGCATCTTCCTTACTGATATACACCGGCGCGCCAGTCTTTTCCGCAACCTCTGCCAGTGCCATAATATGGTCGCCGTGGCCGTGCGTTAAAAATATGGCGTCAACGGTAAGGTTTTCTTTCTGCACGGCTTCCATAATGCGGCCTGCATCTCCGCCCGGGTCGATAATAACGCCGTGGTGCGTTTCTTCGTTAACTACAATGTAACAGTTGGTGGCAATATAGCCAACCTCCATTGCGATAATTTTCATCTAAATCCTCCTGTAAAGCGGTTATTAAAGGTGGTGCACGCTTGAAGAAACCTGGCGTTCAACACTGTAAACGCCCTTCATGCGTTTTATTTTATTCATAATGTTATCAAGCTGCTCCAGATTGCTGATATCCAGCCCCATGGTGATGTAAGCGTTTTTATGCTTGTCGGTGCGGCAGTTAAGCGCGTTAATGTTCAGCTTGGCTTCGCTTGTAACCTGCATAATATCCGCCATCATGCCGGGCCTGTCGGAAGCGTTGATAACAATGTTAACTTTATAAACGGCATCGGTAGTAATATCCCACGATACCTCAATCAAACGGCGCTGCTCGTCCGGATTGTTGCTTAAAACATTGGGGCAGTCCGTGCGGTGTACGGAAATACCGCTGCCGCGCGTAATATAGCCTATTACCGGGTCGCCCGGAATCGGGTTGCAGCAGCGCGCCAATTTAACCATAATGCCCTCCTCGCCTTTAACGAGAATGCCGTGGCTGGCCTTGGCCTTGCTGCGGCGCGGTTTAAGTTCTGCCAAAAGCTGCGAAAGGTCTTTGGTAACTGTAAGCTTCTGCTCTTTTTTATAAAGTTCAACCAGCTTGCTCATAACGCCGTTAAGCGTTACGCCGCCGTAGCCCACGCTGGCATACAGCGCTTCCTCGCTGTCCAAGCGGAACGAAGCAGCCACTGTTTTAAGCTTATCTGCCTTAAGCAGCACTTTAATATCATAACCCAGGCGCTTGGTTTCTTTTTCAAGCATCTCGCGCCCTTTGGCGATATTTTCCTCGCGGCGCTCTTTTTTGAACCACGAACGGATTTTGTTGCGTGTATCGGAAGAACCGACAATGTTCATCCAGTCGCGGCTCGGGCCGGTGGCCTGCTTGGAAGTGATAACTTCGACGATATCGCCGTTGCTCAATTTGTAATCGAGCGGCACAATGCGCCCGTTAACCTTCGCACCAACGCAGCGGTTGCCTACGTCCGTATGAATACGGTAAGCAAAGTCAATCGGCACGCTGCCGACAGGCAGGTCAATAACATCGCCGCGCGGCGTAAACACGAATACTTCGTCGGCAAAAACGTCCATTTTTACCGTGTTTACAAAGTCGCGCGAATCGCTCATATCCTTGTGCCATTCCAAAAGCTGGCGCAGCCAGGAAAGTTTGGCTTCAAAGTCCTTGTCGCCGCCGGACGGCATATTGCTCTTGCCGCCGCTTTCTTTATAACGCCAGTGCGCCGCAATACCGAACTCAGAAATGCGGTGCATCTCAAAAGTACGGATTTGAATTTCCAGCGGCTGCCCGTTATGGTACAGCACGGTGGTATGCAGCGACTGGTACATATTGGATTTCGGCACGGCAATGTAGTCCTTTACGCGCCCCGGAATCGGACGCCACAGGCTGTGCACAACGCCCAGAGTGCCGTAGCAGTCCGCAACGGTATCAACCAGCACGCGGATGGCAAGCAAATCGTAAATTTCGCTGAGCTCTTTATGGTCGCGCTGCATTTTTTTGTAAATGCTGTAAAAATTCTTCGGCCGTCCCTGAATTTCACACTTAATGTGCTGCTCATCCAAATGCTCTTTAATTTCCGCCATTGCCTCGTGAATCATAGCTTCCCTTTCGCGGCGCTTTACTTTAACCTGTTCCACAAGATCATAGTAAATTTCCGGCTCCATATAACGGAAGGCCAAATCCTCAAGCTCCCACTTAATGGTGTAAATACCGAGGCGGTGTGCAAGCGGCGCGTAAACCTCCATTGTTTCGCGCGAGATGGACTGCTGCTTATGCACCGGCATATACTTCATGGTGCGCATGTTGTGCAGGCGGTCGGCCAGCTTAATCATAATAACGCGTATGTCCTTGGCCATCGCCAGAAACATTTTGCGGTAGTTTTCAATCTGCTGGTCCTCTTTGCTGATATATTCGATTTTGCCGAGCTTGGTAACGCCGTCAACAAGGTCTGCCACCTTCACGCCGAACATTTCCTTTAACTGGTCAAGCGTGGTTTCGGTATCTTCAACAACGTCATGCAAAAAAGCTGCGGCAAGCGTGGTTTCGTCCATTTGCAGCTCTGCCAGTATCGTGGCCACGCCCAGCGGATGAATAATATACGGCTCGCCCGATTTACGGCGCTGATTGGCATGGGCTTTGGCAGCTACGTCATAGGCCTTATGTACAAATGCCACCTGGTTATCATTAAGATATTTTTTTATCATTTCGAAGAATTCTTCGACGCTAATTACATGTGTTTCCGGCATATAACCACATCCTTACCCAATCAATTTCCGTGCCCGCCCGCTATTACCTGCGGAGAGGCAAGCATATTGGCACGGTACTGCCTGTAAATCTTACGGCCGGTTTCTTCAGCCTGCCTGAAGGCAGGAGAATTTTCCAGATTATTTTTTCTGACGGCGGCCATGCTCACCTTGCCGCCGCTGCGGTTGATGAAATTCAGTTCTTCAAACACCGTTAAATAAATTTCCTCCATGCCGCATTCGGCAATAAGCACGGCTTCATCAGCAATTACTTCTTTTTTCAGGCGGCAGGCCATTTTTTTATAGGCTTCCGCCAGATGCAGACGGTTGGGGCAGCGTCTGAACAGCGCTTCAACCGCATTATCGTAATCAACATTATTATACAACAGAAATAAACTGCAACCAAGGCTGCCTTTTTTTAACGATGCCGCAAATTCGGCAACGTCGCACTCCGGCAAATCATACAGCACCACGGTGCGCGCCGCTTCGCAGCTGCCATATTCCCTTACAAATGCTGCGTCTATATCCGTATTTTCCAAAAAGGCTTTTTTATCGTTAACATAAATAAGTATATCACTTTCGGTTTGCAAAAGTTTTTTTACAAAGGCCTGCTTGTTAATTTCTTCGTGCCGGTAATCGTAAATTGCCAGCTTCTGGGAAAAATCAACAACCTGCAAATTAACGTTTTCCTTATCCTGCCATACATTAATTTTCGGCATAAATACCAGGTCTGCCTCCGCGCCGTTATACATGCAGGGGTAATTTTCCGCTCCGCCCCACATCAGGCACTGGTAAGGCTGCCCGCCGTACAAAGCAGAAAAACGCAGATGCGTATTTTCCGCACCGAAAATTTTGGCATAACGCACCGCAGCGCCCTTAAAAGCAAACAGCGGCGCCGGGTTGCTGCTGCCGTATGGCTCCAGCAGCTTAAGTTCGTTTAAAAGCGGCACATCAAGCACGTAATCCTTATCCACTAAAAGGTCTACGTTAAGCACCGGCAGGTAATCTTCCGGCTTTAAGGTACGCGCCACCTCCGCTCGGAACTGCCGCTTAAACTCCTCAATATTTGCCGTTTTTACCGTCAGCCCCGCCGCCTGATGATGCCCGCCGAACTGCACCAAAAGCCCGCTGCACGCATCAATGGCACGGTACAAATCAAGGCTCGGTATGCTGCGGCAGCTGCCCTTGGCAACCTCGCCGTCAATGCTTATAAGTATTACCGGCAAATGGTACTTATCTACCAGGCGCGACGCCACAATGCCGATAACGCCTGCGTGCCAGCCTTCCTTTGCCAGCACAATCGCCGTATCAATGTGTTCATACTGCGCCAGCATTTTTTCGGCATCCATAAAAATTTCACGGCTTATTTTCTGCCTCAGCGTGTTTTCTTCGTTCAGCGCTTCGGCAATTTCCGCCGCACGCGCTTCATCCTGCGCCGTTAAAAGCTCCACTGCCAGCTGCGCGTGCTCCAGCCTGCCAACGGCGTTAAGCCTCGGCGCCAGTATAAAGCCGATATTTTCGGAAGTTATATCCTTAACCGGGCAGCGGCTCTTTTCTATCAGCGCCTTCAGCCCAATGTTTTCCGTTGTTTCCATCTTTTTAAGCCCGTGCTTAACCAGCGCGCGGTTTTCCCCCCACAGCGGCACAATGTCGGCCACCGTGCCCAAAGCCACAAACTCGGTGTTGCCGTCCCACAACGGCTCATCCGGAAAGCGCATTTTATAAAGCGCCTGGCACAGCTTAAAGGCCACGCCCACGCCGGAAAGATGCTCAAACGGGTAATTGCAGTCTTTCTGATGCGGATTTACCAGCGCGTAAGCCTCCGGCAAAACCTCCGGCGGCGTATGGTGGTCAGTTACCACAATATCAAGCGTTTTTGGCGCGCCTGCAATTTCCTTTACCGCGCTGATGCCGCAGTCCACCGTTACCACAAGCGTTGTCCCGGCTTCTGCCAGATGGTTCAGCGCGTCAATATTCAGCCCGTAGCCTTCGCTTTTGCGCTCCGGTATGTAAGTGTTAACATCTGCTCCGCAGTCTTTTAAAAACAAATATAAAAGCGAGCTTGCGCTGATGCCGTCTACATCGTAATCACCATAAACCGTAATGCGCTCGCCGGCCTCAATGCCGCGCAGGATACGTTCTGCCGCTTTGGGCATATCCTTCATTAAAAACGGGTCGTGGTAAGGCTCGGCGCTGCCGTATAAAAACTCACGCACGCTTTTGGCATCTTTTATGCCGCGGTTCAGCAAAATGCCTGCCACCAGCGGCGAAACGCCCGCCTGCTGCGCCAGTTTTTCGGCTTCTTCTCTGTTAAATTCGTTAAACTGCCATATTTTATGTTTCTTCATGCTTTGCTAACAGCTTCTTCCGCAGGTTTTTCCAGTTCTTTATTGCGCTGGCTGTGCATAAGCATTTCTTTTTCTTCTTTTAGTTTGGCATTTTCTTTTTTCAGCTGGTCAATTTCAAATTTCAGGCTCTTGTTATACAAATAGTGCTTGGCTTTCAGCATCAGCGTAAAAAAGCCCATGGCCAGCGCGCCCAAAAGCGCAGCCCCCAAAATTACCACAACAAGGCTTGTCTGTACCGTCCACATCAAAAAGCCGACGGTTACGTCAGCAGCGTTCTGCACTGCAAATACCGCCACAATAATACTGATAATTAATGTAAAAAGCAAATATGGCATATCATCATCTCCCATCAAAAATTTAAATAAACTTATAAAGTATATTATTCGCTTAAACTATGCAAAATACCTGCAAAAAAATAAAAAAGTATTGCGTAAATTTGCATTATGTTTTCAACCAGCACTATCAATAAATACAATTTGACTTTTGCCGCTTGTTTGCTATAATAATTATAGAAATACAAAAGGCTGCCGATAGACGGTCAGCCCTTTAACAAATTCAGATTATTTAATGATAACCGTCACAGCATTTCCAGGGCGTGTGGCGGTTATCTGTTTTTATGCGTAATATCTTTCCCGAAGGTATAGCCAAGGGAAAATACCGCTATGGTATAACCTGCAAAGGTTATCAACGATACAATAATATCCACGCTATCCCCTCCTTAATAGTATTTCCGGCTTATGCCGGATTTATATATTACCGGAGGGTCACAGTCCCTCCGCAGAGGGGCTAACCGCCTACCGTTATGGCAGCGCATTTGCATTTTTGTATTGTAACAGAAAAGTATAAACCTGTAAAGATACTAAAAACGCGCTCTGCATTTTGCAAAGCGCGTTTTTGCTGTTAGTTAAAATTTAATTAAAAGCTGAAAGTCAGGTTAGCCATCCATTTATTGGCTTTAACGGTATCGCCTTTCTGATATTCGTAGCTTAAACCGTAAGTTACATCAGCTTTTTCAGCTTCAATGCCCAGTCTGCCTACAAAGCTGCCGCTGTCGGCGGTTTCAAAACCAAAGGTATCTGCTGCGCCGTTAAGGCTTACAGTCTGGTCAGTATCACGGTCGCCCATAGTCCATACATAGCCTACTTCTGCAATCGGTTTAACCGTCCAGTCACCGCTCTGTACTTCTGCGCTGTAAGTTACGCCAACCGGCAGGAGCCACAGGTTCTGGTCAT
>ERZ825525.332-NODE-332-length-66398-cov-12.053585_pt1 | contig 66398 bp, 62 predicted proteins | sample MGYA00519930_ERZ825525 | MGnify/ENA primary metagenome ERZ825525 (study PRJEB31778, sample SAMEA3449203) | human gut metagenome | biome: human gut; feature: human-associated habitat; material: faeces | place: United Kingdom | collected 2010/2012 ... | reverse complement strand
TCTGGAATACAGATCGAGGAATTTTCGCTGTTCGGAGCTTGCAAACTGATAGATCTTTGAAAAATCATCGAAAATAGATGCTTTCAGTAATTTTTCAATCTGACCGCGGTGCAGGGAATTTTCATCAAGTGATGCCCATGTTTTGGAATACTCCGGTGTTCGCTTGAGCCATGCGGCGGCATGTGATGTGCTTGTAAACTGAAGCATTTCCTGAATCTGGTCTTCGGTGATCAGCTTACTCTGCATGGCGCGGATTTTTGTGGAGATTCCGCTGTAGGAAAGGAGATTTCCCATATTGCATCACTCCTTTCAGCATTCAAGAAGCCTGTGGAATAATTTTTCCGAGAGCTGCTGATGATTTTGTCTGTAATAAGCATCCAGATCTATGAGTGCCTTCTCTGTCTGCTGGCGGAGAAGTGTGAGTTCCTGATCCTTCTGTTTCTCAAGACTGTTGCGAAGTTCCTGTATTTTCAGATTTGTTTTCTGCTCCAGGGCTGCATCGAAATCTCTGCATTGCTGTTCCATTTCTGAGGAAAGAGCTACCTTTGTCCGGTCAGCATCTTCCATAATACGCCGGGCGGTTGTTTCAATTTCAGATAACTTGTTAAGTATCTGCTCCATTATTTCCCCTCCTTTGACCTGTTTTTGTTGGAACTTGACCATATAATACACCTTTTGAAACTAAAATTCTAGTATATATTGCATAAAAAATGGGTAAATTATTTATATTGAATATACAAATATCTTCCTATATTTTGTTTATCATAACATGGAAATTTTGATTTTAGATTTCAATATCATAATCAAAATATTGTTCTTGAAATTGAATATACTCTTCAATCTGTTTTTTTGAATAATTTTTCCCCTTTTCAGCAACAACCCATTTATCCTCTATATCATTTTTACGATGAACAATAGCAATAATCGTTCCTATAAATACTTTCAATGGTATACAAGGACCTATGACATAAGCATCTTGGTACTCACCATCATTTGCAATCACTCCTTCAACATATCCATAATTTACAACATAAATCGTATTATGGTATTTTAAATGATGGCTTCCAAGTGGTCTATCAATTATGACTTTCACTTCTTTACCAATTATCTTACTCATTATTTACAACCCTTTTAGCAATCTCTAATGCGATGAAGAAATGTTTTAATCTTTCATCAATTTCAATATTAGATAAAATTCCTTTATCCCATTTAGATGAATCAAGATTATCAGCACGATATAAAAAATTATATAATTGATAGCCCCTAAAATTAGCAACAGCTTGACAAGCACTAACTTCCATTTCGACCGCAATACATCCTTCTAATTTTCTCTTTAAAAAATTTCCTTTCGTTTCTCGATAAAAAGCATCAGTAGTCCAAGTTCTACCTAGTACATATTCGATATTTAAAATATCTAAATATTCGCTAACTATTTTATAATTGGAAATCTCCATATAATCACTAGCTTTAACATAATGATAACTTACTCCCTCATCTCGATAAGCATGTGTAGGAATAATGATCTTATTTGAAGCAATATTTTTATCAAGTCCACCACAACTACCAAACATAACAAACTTTTTACAAGAAAAAACATAACCAATCTCTTCCATTAGACCTACTGTAAGTGGTGCACCAATATTAGTTTTAACAACTCCAATTTTAGTATTTTTATAGATATAAATAGGATAATTCCCACTCACACTTTTAATTATACTATCATCTAATAGTTCAATTAAATCATCTTTAATTAAAGCTTGCATTATTTTATAAGAAAAATTGATGATACAAACATCCAATTGAATAGTACTTTTTTGACAAACATCCTCTAAATGGATCATTGCTTCGGTTTCGTTATCAAATGTATCAATTATACTCATATTTACTCCTTTTTTTTATTATAACTGAAGTATGCATATGTATTGCAAGAAAATCCAATAACCTATTACGTTATATAGTCTGTATTCATTCAATAAATATTGAAAAAATCTTAAAATATTGACATTTGTAGACTTTCAAAAGATAAAATAGCCTTTTCGTATGACATTTTACATACTCCTATAAATTATAATTTAATCCATAATCTTTTCCATACATATTTTTAGCGGTTTCATACCGCACTTTTCATAAAATTTAAGTGCACTTTCATTTAGATGCCAAACATTAAGGGTAACATTATAACAATGCTTTTCTTTTGCAAGTTCTAAAACAGCATCATATAATTTTTTACCAATATGTTTACCTCTATAATTCTCATCAACACACAAATCGTCCAAATATATAGAGAGGAAAGTTTATCAATACGATATCTTCCCATATCATTATTCGAGTTTTATTGTCGCAAATAGGGCAAAATATCCATTCTGTAGTATTCATCGTCTTAACCTTTCCGAATCTCTATAATTTATAAAAATAAATTTTTGTATACAATTAAGATTCTATTCAAGATGTTTTATTTCTTACCATTTCTATCGCTTCTTTACCTGTTAAATGTTCAATGGAAAATTCCATCATACATAGAGGCTTCCATTCCTTATTAATAGTTTTTTCTCTATTAGTTTCACTATCCTTTGGATAATATTTTATCGCAAGCTTTTCAATCGCTGCTTTTATTTCTTTTTCATCATCTAAAATGCGGATTTTTCCAAAAACAATTACACTTCTAAAATAAGTTGTGTATTCCTCTGGAACTATGTTGTCTTGGTCTATCACGCAAAAAGACGCTTTACTGCATTTTTTGATTGCATCTATTTTATGGCCTGCCTTTGCTCCATGAAAATATATCTTGAAGTCATCATATACATAACTGATTGGCACTGTATATGGATAACCGTTATCCCCTAACAATGCCAATATACCAACAGTTCCACGGGCTAATACATCAATACTTACCTGCTTGCTTAAAAGTTGTCTTTTTCTTCTCATTTCTCTAAACATTTCACATTCATTCTTTCTCTTAAAATTCAACATAGTTATTGACAGGTATAGTGCAATTTGTTTCTTGCCGTTTCTGCATTTTCGACCAGTTGATAAATCCATAAATATCATTGATTAAAAATATTACAAAACAAATAACCACTGACAAATAGGTTGTATTTGTAAGCGTTGCTATTATCCATAGAATTATTAGGACTATATCATTTACAGCATAAGCAGCAGCATAAAAAGCACTTCTCCTAAATGTTAAATATACAGCAAGAAAACTTGTTGTAACAGATATTGTGCTTGGTATTAAATTTGCTGTGTTAAAAGCTGCCAGAATAAAGTAAAAAATAAAAGTAATGACGGCCGTCAGCAAAATCATAAAAACTATTTCTTTCTTCTTTAAACGATTCACTTTTACTTCCGCCTTATTTCTGTTATATGGATTTTTTATCCACGAAATCAATGCAAAAACTGCCATTGGTGCTGTCATTCCCAAATAAGTTATCATTTCTCCGTAATAAGAAAAAGTAAAAGAAATAATTCCATATAATACACTAAATATAATCATAAGAAATTGCCCAAATGGATTTCCCTTTGCATTAAAAATTAAAGATGTAACGCCTATTAAAGAAGCTATCAGTGTCAAAATGCTCTCTCCGTCAAAAATAATAAAAGAAACGAATATTAACATAACCGATATACACCACAATAGGATTTCCACTTTTGTAAAGTAATTCAGTATAGGTTTTGTTTTCTCTCTCCACATATAAATACCTCCATATAAATAAAAATAAGCATCCTTTTACACATCTTCTAAGACCTAACGATGTATAAATGAATACTTTTACTCTTTCTACCCGGTGGCAGAGCAATTTAATTTTTTTGTTATTATACCATATTCAAAATTTAAAGTCAATACTTTGCAAGTTTTTTCTACGAATTTTTTTATTATTTGACAGTTACTTCCCAAAAGAAAAAAGCAACAGAGATTTCTCCCTGCCGCCTTGACTTATGCAAAAATAATTTCTCTTTCCACAATCTCCTTTGCACACGCCCGTATGTTATTCATTTGTCCAACCCATTCTAAGGCGTTTTCTACTTTTAGCCACTCTGTAATACCCTGCGTCTGTTTCATCTGCTCTGTGAGCCTTTCAAAGCGTTCTTGTGCCTATCTGTCGATGTCAGCAAGGTAAGCATTGAATCTACCACTTGTAAATAGGTTGATGTATGGAATCCTGCGATACTCTTTTAAATACCACAAGTGCCGTTGTCCCCATATCCCTATGGTTTTTTCTTCTTCAGGCAGTAAAGGAATACACGGCAGATAATAATCGCCTTGCAGTTCATACTAAAGACCATTGTTTTCTTCATAAATGTACTTGTCCATATTGAAATTCTCCAGTATAATCTATCCGCACATACATCACAGTTCTCCGATTACCACACCTTGTTATATCTTGTTATCAGATTTTCTTGCCCTTATAAGCAGTCAGGGGAAAAGTAAACTCGTGTGAAATCATATAAAAGGATAAGGCGAACACATTGCGATAAATCCTTTGTTTTCAAGGGTTTCGGAATTTTATTGAAGTCCTATGATGGACAATAACCACTTATAAAATTTTGGTTTTCAAATCACCATTTATTTTTTTGTTGCTTTAATCCCTTTTTTAATAATTATACCACAAAAATTTTAAATATATCAAAATAAAAGTCTTACACTAGAATTCCTCTTTTACTATTTATTTCTGCTTTTATCTCTAGGCACTATTCTCTTATCTACAAAGATCAACTAACCAAAATGACCTAACATATCTAAAACTGGTGTTTTTTCAAGTGATTGAGCAAATAGATTTATCAATTTTGTTTGAATAATTTTAATAATTGTAAAAGCATTCTATATCTTACCACTATTAATTGATGTTTTTTAATCCAATAAATGCACAAAATACCATTTATCTTCCCATGTACTTTTTTTCATCTTGGAATGAATGGATGGTTTCAAATTGACAAGAGTATATAAAATGAATCAGCAATAAAAAACTGTTTGTCCATAGCAGACAGTTTTTTATTTATTCAAGTTCAAATACTCCAGTATACAATTGATAGTAATACCCATGAAGATCAATTAACTGCTCATGTGTTCCTCTTTCAATAATCCGTCCGTGTTCTAATACCATAATCGCTTCAGCATCTTGAATGGTTGAAAGGCGATGGGCAATTAAAAAGACAGTGCGTCCCTTCATTAAATTTTGCATTCCTTTTAAAACGATTTGTTCTGTACGTGTATCAATGGAAGATGTTGCTTCATCCAAAATCATAACCGGACAACCGCTGACTGCAGCTCTAGCAATAGATAAAAGTTGAGCCTGTCCTTGAGAAATTGAAGAACCATTTCCTTTGATATACGTGTTATATTCTTGAGGCAAACGAGTAATGAAAGAATCTGCATTGGCCAATTTTGCGGCCTCAATACATTCTTCATCGGTTGCATCAAGTCGTCCAAAACGAATATTATCCATAATTGTACCACTGAATAAATTTGTATCTTGAAGTACCATCCCTAATGATCTTCGCAAATCTTTTTTCTTAATCTTATTAATATTAATACCATCATAACGAATTTTACCATCGGCAATATCATAAAACCGATTAATTAAATTGGTAATTGTCGTTTTTCCTGCTCCTGTTGCACCAACAAAGGCAATTTTTTGACCAGGTTTGGCATATAAAGAAACATCATGTAAAACAATCTTATCTGAAACATAACCAAAATCGACATCAAACATACGAATATCTCCTTGAAGTAAGGTATAGGTAATTGAACCATCTGCTGTATGAGGATGTTTCCATGCCCATAAGGTATGTTCTTTTCGATTGCATTCCACGATATTACCTTTTGTATCATATTTACCCATGACTAAAGTAACATAACCTTCATCTATTTCTTTTTCTTCATCTAGTAATTCATAAACACGACTTGTTCCCCCAATCGCCATAGCAATAGGATTGATTTGATTTGAAACTTCGCTTACATTGTTTGTAAATTGACGAACCATTGGTAAAAAAGAAACTATAACACCAATAGAAATAAAACTATTTGAATGATAACCAGTAATCGTAAGTTCTGGAACTTCAAAGATAAACAAAGTGGTAGCAACAACAGCAACTAAAATGTATAAAAAGTTCCCAATATTTCCTAAAATTGGCATTAAAATATTTGCGAATTTATGAGCATCTGTTGATACTTTTTGCAATTCCGTGACGTGCTTTTCAAATTCTTTTTTACATTCTTCTTCATGAGTAAATGATTTTATCACTTTCAAACCATTCATCATTTCCTCTACATATCCTTCTTCTTTGGCTAAAACATGTTGTTGTGCAGTAAAGTTTTTCGCACTTTTACCCCCAATAAATTTAGTAACCAAAAGTATTGCAATTGTTCCTAAAATAACAATAATCGTTAAATAAATAGAAGAAAAAAGCATAATGACAAAGACAGAAATAAAGGTAACACTGCAGATTAAAACTGTCGTAATGGATTGTGCTAATAATTGACGAATGGTATCAACATCATTCGTAAAAGTAGACATAATTTCTCCCTTATCATGCGTATCAAAATATTTAATAGGTAAGTCTTGCATATGTTCAAAAAGTCGACATCTCAATTCATGCATATATTTTTGAGCATATCGAGCAGTAAGTTGGGAATAGATAAAACCACCTGTAAGAGAAATAACATAAGCTGAAATCATAATGACTAAACATTCATAAAATTCTTTAGAAACAACAACAAAACTTCCTTTTTCAATGGCTGTAGCAATCAAGTTTGTTACTTTTTGAATCATCAATGGGGCAACGATTGGACCTAAGGCTGAAATTAAAGTACAAATTGCAGAAATAATTAAAGCAACAGGATGCGCTTTAAAATAATCAGTGATACAACGAAGTAAGACATGTTTTCTTTTGTGTTTTGCTTCTTTCATTATTCTCCCACCTTTCCAATTCGATTTTGAATTTTATATACTTCTTGATAAATTGCATTATTTTTCAGTAATTCTTCATGTGTTCCTATGCCATTGATTTCTCCATTATCCATAACAATAATAAAATCAGCATCTTGAACAGAAGAAACTCTTTGTGCAATGATAATTTTAGTAATCCCAGGAATAAATTCTTTAAATCCTTTGCGAATATACGCATCTGTTTTCGTATCTACCGCACTTGTAGAATCATCTAAAATCAATATTTTTGGATTTTTTAAAAGTGCTCTAGCAATACAGAGCCGTTGCCTTTGTCCGCCAGAAACATTCACTCCACCTTGTTCAATCCATGAATCATATTGTTGAGGAAATTGTTCAACAAAAGCATCGGCTTGAGCAATCTTACAAGCTTCTTTTATTTGTTCATCTGTAGCATCGGCATTACCCCATTTTAAATTGTCTTTAATCGTACCTGAAAATAAAATATTTTTTTGTAGTACCATTGCCACATGATCTCTTAAGGTTTTTACATCATAATCTTGAACATTCACTCCGCCTACTTTTACCATTCCAACAGAAGTATCATAGAAACGGGAAATTAAATTGACAAGAGTAGATTTAGAAGAACCGGTTCCCCCAATAATACCTACAGTTTGTCCACTTTTAATATGCAAATTAATATTTTTTAAAGCATACTTTTGGGCATCAAGTTTATATTTAAAAGAAACATCTTCAAAATCAATATCCCCATTTGAAACTTCATAAATGGGATGATCATTATTTTTAATAGATGGTACTTCCATTAAAACTTCATAGACACGATTGATTGCGGGAACAGACATGATAATCATAAATAAAACCATTGCAACCATCATTAGAGAAGATAATACTTGTGCAGAATAAGTAATCATTGCGGATAAATTGCCTACTCCAAATGGAGCATTTTTTGGACCAAACTCAATTCCTTGCGAAATGGCAAGCATACTGCCTAAAAATAGTATCAAACACATAGACATATACATAACTGCTTGCATAGCAGGATTAACCGCATTCATAATTTGTTCGACTTTTTCAAATCCTTTGCCCATTACACCTGATTCATGAGCAAATTTTTCTTTTTGATAATCTTCACGAGCATAGGTTTTCACTACACGCATTCCGCGAACATTTTCTTCTGTTAATTCATTTAAATCATCGTATTTCCTAAACAACTTAATAAATAATTTAGTTGCAATGGGAATTAAAATACTTAAAATAATGACGATAAATGGAATCGTAATTAAAAAAATCCAAGAAATTTGTGGAGCGACAACTAAAGCCATTACAAAAGAGAAAATAAACATAAATGGAGCTCTAACGGCAATCCGAATTAAAAGCATAAAAGCCATTTGGATATTACTAATATCTGTTGTCTGTCGAGTAATTAAAGATGAAGATGAAAATTTATCAATGTTATGAAAAGAATAAGCCGTAATTTTTTCAAATTCATCAGTACGTAAATTTTTAGCAAAACCGGCAGAAGCAATTGCACTCATCCGACCTGCTAAAATACCACAAATTAAGGATAGAATCCCTAAAACTAATAAAATTGAACCATAAATGATAACACCATTTAAAGCTTCTTGTTTCAAAGTTTCTGTTACTTCAACACCAATAAAACTTTGCAAAAGAGAAATTAACCGACTCATAATGTAAGGTATAATACATTCTAAAATTGTTTCTACTAAAACAAAACCAATCGATAAATAAGCGTATTTTCGATATTCTCGAGTGGAATGTAGTAAATACTTAAATTTATAAATAAAACTCAATTTTCTTTCTTTTTTTTGTTCCATATTTTTCCTCCTTTTTAATTCATCTTTGTCTCAATAAAGAACTTTTGCTTTAGAAATGAATTATTTGCATAAACTATCTCTATTTTGTTTTACTTATTTTTTATCATCTCTCACCACTTTTGCGCAAACTTCGTATACAATATTACTCCATATAGTTAACTTTCTTATTAGTTTTTAATGCATATTCTATTTCAGACTTGGTACTTGAACCAATGTATCCATTTTTATTTATAACAAATATTTCATCTGCCATATCTATTTTTCTTTTATGCATATCATCAAGCATTTTTTTGATATTTTCTGTCCAAACTTCATCATCACCGCTATGTCCAAAAAGTCCAACCGAAATTACAATATTTCCTTCCAAAGTCAATCTTTTTTGTTCTATTAGAAATTCATCTTTAAATTTCGTGCTTCCACACAAAGTAATAACCTTATATTTTCCAACCATTTTAATTCCTCCTCCTTAAAAAACTTTTTAGTTATAAACTCATACCTATTAAACTATTTTAATACAAATATCCATACCTAGTAATTTGAGATAAACTTAATTATTTTTCATAAATATAATATCAAATTCCTAAAAAACCTTCATACATATTAATAATAACCATTAAGTAATGCAAGAATCTCTATTTTTTATTATCAATATAAACATAAAAATTTAAATCTATAAATATTTTTATTTTGATTTCCTTCGTATTTTTTCTATAATTTTAGTTTCTATTGTTATTGATTCACTACTATCAAATGTGTAAGTTTAGATTATTTAATAGAAATTCTATAAATTGATAATTTTACAGCAATTTTAGGCTATTTCCCCTTTAAAAACAAAAAAGTTCTAATATTTATCATATCAAAACTTAACTTCTAACATGTCTTTAATGTACAAAAAACTTTCCTATATACTACCTAATTACTAAATAATTCTTGTAATTTCTCTATCTAAATACTCTCTAATAATTGCACCTATTACATTATAAGTAATGCCATTTTCATCCAAGAAAAATGGAGTACCAAAATTATCGTTAATATATTTTTGTAATGCATTATATCTTTCTATGTCTCTAACCCTTTTAATTACATCGTCATTGTTACAAATCCATTCATAGTTAATGGATTTAAATAACTAGTTCTTAACGTTTCTTTAGTTTTAATACCTATTCTATTCATTAATTTATTAACACTGTAAAGAATACTTATCTCCATTAAATAAAGTAATTTATTAATATAAGTTGATATATTTTTACTTTTTTCTCCAATACTCCATAAAATGTTATCTAGTGTCTCATCAATCGCTATAATCATAAATTCTATAAATTCATTCAAATTACCATTTTTATGACATAATATTCTTTCCAAAATAAGAAAATTAATATTTTAAAATTTATGACTCAATTGAAATAAATTTAAATATAGAATTCCATTTATAATACATTATGCCAAAGTCTAGCAATTATTCCATTGTCATTAAAAAAAGGATGTATAAATACAGACTTATAATGAAAGATATATGACTTAACTAACAATGATATTTTATTATCTCTTTTACCATTCAAATAAATCAGTCATTAATTTTGAAATTACATCTTTTAGAGAAACAACAAAGATAACTTTATTGCTATCAAATACTCCTTCTCTGTAGTCTCTATAAATTTCTGATTCTTCTAAAATTAGATATATCAATAAATTATGTATTTTTGATAAATCTTTTTTGAATATATATCGAATTTGCTTAACATACTTATGCTTTATATGTATTTTAAGTTCTTAAATTTCTTTTTAGAAGCCTATTATAATTTGCCTTCAATAACTTCTCTAATTGATTCAATGATAATGAATTAGTTTTAATCACAAGAGATGAGTAGTTCGATTTAATTTTGTTATTTTTCTCAAAATTGGCATTCTTTTAAGCGAATGAAAAGAATTATTCTTCCAACTTTTTCTATTATAGAAATAGATAATTTTAATATCAAATTAGTGACATCAAAAGATTGACTATACATGATATCATCTTCTAATATATCAAGTACATTATAACATTTTAATCATAAAAACTCAATTATCTTACTTAAATCTTACTTTTTCAAATATGTATTTTTAAATTTTTAATACCAATGGTAAATCATTGCCTATGACTATATCTAATAAAACAGCATTATTTTTTCAACAAATTTATTTTATTATTGATTACTTAATTTAATATTAAAAATACTCGTTTCTAAAGCGAGTATTTTTAATACAATTATATATTTATATTGTTATAAATAATCTTATACATTCAAAAAAATATAATCCTTATCGCATAAATAGTCTTTTTATTTGAATATATTTCCTAACAATAACATCAAATTATTCGGAGGAAATTATGAACGTTTTATTAGTCACTCAATATTCCAATGAAATAATCAATAATGGTTTACCTAATAATGCATTATTGATTAATCATTTTAATTTATATCATAAAGCTGTTTATAACGCACTTAAATCATTAGGACATAATGTATTACCGATTCAAGGGACGGAACGTAACTTAGAAAAACTTATAATAAAAAGTGATATTGTATTTCCTATTAAACATGATTATGGTTACATTGGTGGTGATTATAATTTAGTATGTTTATGTAAAAAAAATAATATACCATTTATTGGTTGTTCTCCATATACTAAATTATTTGACACGGATAAAATTGCTGGAAAATTATTATGTGAAAAATTAAAAATTAAAACACCAAAGTATTATTTACCTTATTTAATAAATGAAGCAAATTTAAAAGATTCTACATATTTATGGAAACCTCGTTTTTCTGCATCTTCAAAAGAATTAAATGATAGCAATATTTATTTTAAAAAAGATTTATTAAAAAAGATTAATTACTTTTTAGATAAGGAAAAATATTTTGTAGAAGAATATATAGAAGGTATGACAGCATCTATAGGATGTGTATTTATTGATAATGATAATATTCTAGTGAGTAATCCATATGCTTTAAAAAGCAAAGAACATAAGATAATAACATATGAGGATAAAAAGAATCGTGGTTGCACAACACACTTTATTACTGACTTTAAAGTTAAAAGAAATTTGATTAAATATGCTGAAAAAATATTTAAATCAATTCAACCATGTATAATGGCTAGAATAGATTTTATATACACAGAAAGCAAAGAATTATATTTTTTAGAAATTAATACAACCCCTACACTTAACCCTGAAAATTCATTTGTTAAAAGTCTAATAGAAAAGTACTTCATAAGTTATGAAAAGTTTTTATCTCATTTAATAAATATATCTATCTCATTCAGTAAATAATCTATATTAAAAACTCTCGAAGTGATAAAACCATATTTAACTAATTTTTGTAATTCTTCTAGTTTATTTTCTTTTTTTGCAATAATGAATTTATTATAGACATCGGTATTCTTATAATTGTTAGAATTTAAAAGAAGTAATCTCATTTTAATCTTTGAAGCGAAAGGAATTTTGTATTTTTTTGATATAACGTATAAGTTATAATAATATAATATTTTTGTTGGTATTCTGTTGGATTTTAAAACTTTTTGTTCAAGTTTGATATAATCATCAATGGAGAAAGAATTGTTACATTGAAAATTGAAAATTAATGAATTAATCTCATTAAACAATATCCAAGTATCTTCTAAATTATTATTATTTTTAGCAAACATATTTTTTTGTGTTTTAAGAGATAAATATAATCCCAAATTATTTTGCACAAAAAGTGATAAAATTTCATCATTATTTATATCATTAATTTTATTATACAATTCATTTAATATAGAATTATTAAATTCAATATTTCCATAACAATATTCTTTTAGTAAATAAACGAATTTATTATTTAAAAAATATGCAATATTATCTTTGTCAATATTAGAACATATGCTTATACTATGGTCAAAACTTTTTATAGCATCATCCAAATTAGTAATATTAAAGGAAACTATGTTTTCTAATATATAATAATATTTCGATTTAATAAATTTTTTATAATAATATATACTATTGATGTCAAAAAAAGATTTAAGATTTTTTCTTTTATGATTTGTACAATAATCAAAATAAATAATCGCCATTAAACACGATAAATCAATGTTGTCTATAGTATTTTCTTTTATATATTTTTTATATATGTAATCAAATGTTTTTTGATGTTTTTTTTCTTTTAATAAAACATCTGTTATTTTATAACATATTTTTTCTCTTTTCATTTTGTTACTGATTTTTGGTATAAGATTAAATAATTTCATATTATATAATTTTGAATACACAATAAAGTAGTCAGATGAATTATTAATAAATATTTTTTTATCTTTAAGTATATTTTGAATATGTTGTTTGTTAGTGGATCTTATAAACAATTTAAGAATAAAATTTGATGGAAGATTTATATCTATCTTTGAATAAATGTAATACATCGTGTCATAATTCAATAAATCATAGTTTTCTTTACTTAATAAATAATGTATAAAAGAAATAAAATCTATTTTAATTTGTATTTTTGACATAATTAAATTTATTTTTATATTTTCAATACCTTCACTTAAACTTATTATTGTATTTTTGTGTAATTTGTTAAATATAACATCAAAATTGATTTCTTCATTTATAAATCCATTATTGTATATATATTCGTGGAAACATTGTAATAAATATTTATTTATCCTACAATTAAATTCCTTTAACATTTCTATATATAATGTTATAACATCAAAAGAGTTGTTTTCTCTTTCTTTTGAAATTTCATTGTATTTTTTTTGAAACTCTTCAAAATTAACACATTGTTCATACATTTGTTTACTAATATATTCATTATTTAATTCTAAATTTTTAAAAATAATTTTTGCATTTTCATATGTTGGCTTACAAAAATTTATAACTTCACAATCTCTAAATTGCTCATTATATTCTGATGGAATATATGGTGTTGTAAATGTAAATACAATTTTCACTTTATCATTTGGATAAATTAATTTGAAGATATTTCTAATAAACATTGGAGTCAAAGAGTTAGCTTTATCAATTATGGTATAAATATATCCATATTTTTTAAAATCATAATATTTACAATAGAATTCAAAAAAATTGATAAAATTATTAAGAGATTTTAAATTCCTTTTTATATTAGTAATTGAGTCATTTATTATATCTTTGAAAAAACTATTAAAACATGTATCAATACATAAAAAATTAGAAAGAAATTTTATTTGTTCTAATTCATTTATACATGATTCTGTAAACTGTTCAACATTATCTTTTGAACTTTCGATTTTACTATCTGCTGATGTCATTATAATTTCATGATTATAATTTTCAGTTACAAAAATATATGGCTTATTTTCAAGTTTATTTTTAAGAAACACAGTTGTCCCATTTCCTTTACAATCAACTAAGGCAATAACTCTTTTACTAGTATTTAAAAATTGTTGTGTTTCATTAGCTCTATCAAAACATCTCTCCATATTATTAAAATATCCTCCGAATAATTTGATGTTATTTTTACCATATTCTAACATATTTTGATATAATTTACAAGATATATACTAAAAGGAGATTTTACCTATGAACTTAGAAAAAAATTTAAATTCATTTATTATGGAAATGAAAAACACAAAAAACTTATCAAATCAAAGCATAAAAGCATATTATTCAGACATTTCAAATTTTATTAAATTTATAAATGAACAAAACAATAAATTGATTAATTCTGAAAATATAATTAAATATATTGATTATTTAAAAACAATTAAAAACCTAAAGGATAGTAGTATTAAAAGAAAAATTATATCGTTAAAAATATTTACTCAATATTTATATGATTATAGTTTTATTGATGTTTACCCTTTCCAAAGATTAAAATTTAAATATAAAAGAGAGCATACATTACCAAAAACTCTAACTATTGAAGAAGTTAAAAAATTATTAAATTGTATAACTTCTTCTTTTTCTTTAACTAGTTCCGATTTTAAAATATATGAAGGTACAAGAGATTTAGCAATTATTGACTTACTAATTTCTACTGGTATTCGTATTGGAGAAATTTGTTCTATTAAAATCAATGATATAAATATAATTGACAAGACCTTACTTATACATGGAAAAGGAAGAAAAGAAAGATTACTATATCTTTCAAGTGAAAAAACAATAAATAATATCAAAAAATGGTTAGATATTAGATCTAACCATCTCAGTAATTATTTATTTTTGAATCGTTATGGTAATCCTTTAACAATTCATAGTATTGAAGATATTTTTTATAAATATAGAGATTTATCAAAAATAAATTCTCACTCTACTCCTCACTACTTAAGGCACACATTTGCAACAAATCTACTAACAAATGGTGCAGACATACGCTCAGTTCAAGAAATATTAGGTCATTCTAATATTTCAACTACAGAAATATATACTGAAATATCACTAAATAGAAAACAAGAAATATTAACAAAATATAATTATAGAAATAACCTAAATAACTAGTACTATAAATAGATAACTATATCACAAATTCTAACTTTTATATCTATTTAACAACAATTAATATTAAATATATTTTTACATATAAAACATTCCATTTATTGGTTAAAGTAATATTGACATTTAAACACAACATTAACATATCACCACACTTAAAAATTCAAAAGAGATAAAAATCAAGTAAGAATCCATAAAATGATATTTAAAAGACTGAAATTACATGATAAATATAAGCACTAATTTTAAAACTACATTTTTATCATTAAATTGTATTTATAAAAAAAGAGCATTTTAGTTTAATCGCACTAAAACACTCTATAATAATATATACTTAAAATTATAGATTCATAAAATTTGTATTATTTTTCTATCATTAATTATTACTAACAACATTACTATTAAAAACAAACTTTTACAGGATTATAATTTTTTCTTGATTTTTTTTCTATCACATAAATAACAAAATAATCATTGCAAGTTATTATATTACATAAAATTTTCGATGAACTAAAACTACTTTCACTCAAATCATTAAAAGTTAATAAATCTCTCTTTGAAGGGGAAACTTCATTAGTAGGATGATAATGCCAGTCGCCAAGAAACATAGTACTTCCATCTTTTTTCCACATATCATTGATAATTTCAAAATGTCTCTCATCGTTTCTTTCAAAACCAAAATTAAACTTTTTATCTTTAGGTTGAAAAAAAGTTACTCCACTAATAATATATTCATTACGATCTTTCAATTTAAACCCAAATAAAGTGCCGCCTGTTTCAATTTTGCCAACACTCTCTTTCTTCAGACTAATAAGAACATTCTCTGAAATAATAATTGTGATATTTTCAATTTTAACTATTACATTTTCCACAGACCCTACATCCTTCCAATATGAAATCCTCAGAAATATTATCAATTTCTTCTTGACTATAATTAAAATATTTAGTAGTTTGATAACCTAAATTAACAAAAGTTGTACAATTTCCTTTTTTGCAATAATGTTTATTCTTTAATAATTCAATTCCTTTAGAATCATTTAATAGAATTTCTGTTATCGTACAAGCCAAACTTATTGTTGATAGTTTTCCATAGGGTGTAAAACTTCCGCTGCACACATTATTTCTAATTTTATATGAATTATTAGGACAAGCAATATTAACAGCTGAACTTGATTTTTCATAACATTCAAAACATCCTTTATTTTCCGCATTTATAGATAATACATGTTCTGCAATACCATATGGTTCTAACCAAGCAAATATAAATTTTGTTTTAATTTTATTTTCATAAATATATTTATTAATGAATTTATATAAAATATTATTCCCTGTTGTACAAACAATATACTTATAATCAGATAAATTTATCAATTTATTCTCTATCAAATCAATTATATCCGCATTATAATTCGTTATAGTTACATCAGGATATTTGTTTTCTAATTCAAATTTTAATATATCCGTTTTAAATTTTGGTTGAAAATTGTTTAAATAAAAAAATCCTGTTGAAAATCTATACGTGTTTTCGTAATTCATTTGATCATTATCTACTATATCTAAGTTATTATATCCAGTAGAAGCAAGAATTTCTAATAATTCGCTCCCAACAGAGCCACATCCAACTACTAATATATTATCTTCAAAAATATCACTTCCACCTCTAAATCTCAAAAAGTTTGTACTTACATTTCTAACAGAATAAATTGACAATTTAGCATTTTCATCTAAAAACAAATTATTTGTTTGGCTTTTACAACTAGTAAATTCCAATAAAATGTAATTATAAATATCATTATTTTTATAGTTTAATAAAAAATATTGATTAATTGATTTAGAATTATATTTTTTCAATATTATTTTTGATTTTTCTGAAAGACATTTAAAAAAATCATTTGCTCTAACTTCATCGAAAGCCGATGGAAGATCATCTAAATCAAGAAAAAGAAAATTTAAATATGTAATATTTTTCTCTTTTGGCTTTATACATCTACTAAATAAACTATTATTAGTACCAATAAAAATTCTATTATCATATTTAAACAATTTATTATCATTAATGACATCGTTAGTTAATAATAAACATTCAATTTTTTTGAAGGAACTAAAATTTTTTAAATAATCATTATATTCAATCTTAACTTCAGATTCCATTTGTTCATTATTCATTTCAAATAATTTCACAAATGAATTCAAATATTTAATCAATATTTTTTCTTTATTATCAATATCATAATTTATATCTTCTTGATTAACTAGGCAAACTACACCATCAGCATCTATGTGGGCATATTTTTTACCATTTAACATAGTGATTTTTGGTAACTTAATTGGAAATAACTTGGGAATAAATATTTCAAATCTTCTATTTTTAAATGAAAAAGAGCAAATTAAACAAGCTTGTTCTCTTGCATAATGTCTACTATTATCTTCAACTTTAATATTTTCAAAGTCAAATCTTTCAGAAATATTATTAAATAATTTAAGCATATTTTGCACTACTAGAAAATGAACGACTAGCCTCTTCTTTTTCAGGTTCTGGAAAATCAGGAAAGACTTTTCTCAATTTTTTTGCACATTCATATAAACTACTTTCTTCTAATTCCTTAGCTTCATTTAGTATATTAAGCAAGTAATCAATTTTTTCACTAAATATTTCAACACACTCTTCATCATCATCCATTTTATAATATAAATTATTATTTGAAAATGGATTTTTTTTATATATTGATTTTTCATCAATTAAGTTCTTAATATTCTTAACAATATCAATTAATGTTTCTAAGTCATTAGAATACTTATTATTGTTAAACCATTCACATGCTTCAATAGTTAAAGCTATACTTGGAGCTTTTGCATGTTTCTTTTCGCTTGCAAATACCTTATTATTCCATTTTTTCAAAATTCTCACAATTCTTTTGTAGTCATCATTATCCAAGTTAAGGTACTCAATTAAATCACTTGGTTTTGATTCTATCCATTCAACATTATCTTTTAACCCTTCAGCCAAATAATATTTATTTTCGTCACTATCATAAGCAAAGACTGGAAAATCAATATGAAAATTAGGATGATCATCTTTCTTATAAATCGCAGTTAAACATTTATGCTTAAATTTTTTATCTCTATGTCCTTTAATTGCATCATATACAGAATTTTTACATTCATTAGGATCATATTGTTTTAGCTTATCGACAGGTATATTAAGTCTAATTCCACAATCTATATCATAGTCATTATCTTTATACTTAACACCAGTTCTTAGTTTATAACTTCCTAAATTAATGACAGTAAATGACATAAGATTTTCATCTTTTTTTAATTCTTCGATGATCTTATCTCTTTTTTCAGTCATCTTATTATAGTCACTATTTTTTAATCTTATGTTATCATTATATTCAATAAATAAATCATTTAAATTACTCATTTTCTTTCACCTTCCCATTAATAATATCAACCGACCATGTATATTTATTTTTTTCAAATTCATAACAATATAAGTTAGGATGTCGTTTGTCAATAGCAGTTCCTATAACAAAAGAGACACACTGCCTTGCAGCTATATACAAATGTATATTTTTAATTCCCATTACTTGTAAGTCATTAAATAATTTATAGCATGTAGAATAAACTTTTTGCAAGTATTCATTAGTAATTATTTCTTCATTCATATTTAGATCCACAGTTATAGTATCTCTTTTAGGTAGTAATTCACTATTTATATTAAAAGAACTATTAATTACGACATTAACATCATTTGTAGAATTTATCGAATCAACATTAAAACTCATACATTCGCTTTTAAAAAAACTTCTGTTAACTAAATACTTAGTTTGTATATCTTTGTTATTCTCTAAAAAAGTTACATTTGTATTATCATTAAAACAATAACCATCATAAACAGTGAAAGGAACACTTGAAAATCCAGAATAATATATTTGCTTATTATATTTTTTACTTTTTTGTATAAGTATCAAATAAAATTTCATTAAATTAAAATGCCTCTTTTTTCTTTTAGAAGACAGTTCAGGTGGTGTTTTAATATGGATATATTTTTTTCCTTCTAACCCAATTAACTTCTCTACATCTCTCTTATCAACATACTTTTTATTACAATTTATGTAAATAATATCCTTATCAAAGTCGCCTAACCATTTTGCAAAAAATGTTCCAATTTTCAATACTAAATTTATCAATGCTTCCATAAGTCTTCTCCTTTTGTATATTAAGAATCAAATTATTCTTTTAAGAAATGCTATTCATTCACACAATAATTATATCATATTTTGTATTATTTTAAAATATAAATATATAAATTTCAAAATAATAGTTTTTCAATAGAAACATTTAATACTTCTAATAATTTTTCTATTTTATTTAAGTTAGGTAAACATATATCAGCTTCCCATTTATATATAGTTTGTCTATTAACGCCTATTAACTCAGCTAATTCTTCTTGACTAATTTTTCTGCTTCTTCTAATTGTTTCTAAATTAGTACCAAAATTAATTTTCATATAAATACTTTTTTATATATTCTTCCACAAGTCTTTGAAACTTTTTATCTTCATACTTGAAATATATATTATATCTTCTTAAATAAAACTGACTAAAAGCAAAAACGTCAAGTTCAATTACTTGTAATGAATAATCATTATATTCATTTGAATTTACGTCAATATTAGCCGAAGATTTAGCTTGTGCTAGTTCTTCTTTCCATATTCTAGCAAATTTATCATTCATTAGACTATCCCAATATATTTGAAATATATGTCTCATTTCATGAGTAATACATTTAGCTGATTCAATAAAATTATTTTTATATTTAATATTTATTACAATTTTAGGAATAGGTTTTAGTATTAATCTACTATCATCTATTTCTAAATTTTCGTACTCTATTGGTATTAAGTCAATACCTAAATAGTCTGTTACTTCTTTTGATAATTTTATTAATTTGTCTTTTATATCTATCATTATTACTTCCTTTATTTAATATTTTATAAAGTCATTATATCATAAACAAAATTGTTATTTCATTAAAAAATAAGAAGAGACTTACCAAATATCTCTTCTTACTTAATTTATTTTTATAAAGTTTTTATGTTCAACGCACTGAGGTTAAGACTAATTATGACCTTTACACTGTCTTTCCATACTCTATGTCTATAGCCATCTTCAGTTATTATAAAGGTAGAATATCTGCATTTATGCCTAAAATGACCTATTTTTATAGTATTTTCCTCTATTTTTGGTATGTAAGTTACATACTCCTCACATGTGTGAGTACTATGGGACTGTATGCTTTCTAGTATCTGAGTACCATGTATTTGACAAAATGTTGTTAAACTTCCTAAATCATTCGACTTATTTTGACATAACTGTGTATTTTTTAATAGCTTGGGCATTTATTTTATAGTTATAATCTAATTTCCAAATTCTTAATAAAAAGGTAAAGATAAGTAATTGATATAAGCAAATTTACTTAGTATATGGAATTTTTTTATAATTCGCATTAATCATACAAATTATATTGAGTTCAAATCTACTTTTTATTAAATTAACATTAAAATCAGCCTTAAAAATAAATTTATATTATTTCAACAAAATAATATAAAAACTACTAAAACATATAAAAACATCAATTAAGTAAACAAATTTAATGTTTCTAAAGATTAGTAGCCGTTTTATCAACTAAATATGGTGCAATCGATGAGACTCGAACTCACACGTCCATTTGAACACTACCCCCTCAAAGTAGCGCGTCTACCTATTCCGCCACGATTGCATAAACAATTTTCTATTTAAGAAAATTGCTAATTAATTTCAGTAACATCATCTGGATAGTATGTGTTAACTTCACTATGAATATCATCACTTGCTATTTGGGCAAGAGGTAATTTTATATATGTTACTTCTGCCTCTGCCAAAATATTTCCATCCATATCATAAATTTTTGCATCACCAACAAATCCTCTTTTAGTATTTTTAATAATTTTACCAACTGCTTTCAATTTAACATCATACAGAACAATTTTTCTAAATTTAACTTTTAAATCCATTGTGACACCCCATGTTGTTGGTTCTGTAATCCAGATAGCTCTTCCTGCAACTTCATCTAACATAGCGGTAATCAAACCACCATGAGTACGCCCAGGATAACTTTGATGTATTGATTTGTATTCAAAAATACTTACTAAACTACCATCTTCCATCTCATAAAATGGTGCTTTTAGTCCAAAAGGATTATCCATTCCACAAATGTAACACATTTTACTATTTGTTTGCTTTTTTAAAACCTTCATCTTTTAACCTCTATGTATTAATTTACAATTTTTTTCGTATGATAGAATATAGGAGGGATTTCATTTGAACAATAATTACGAAGAATTCAAAGAAGCTGTCAAATCCTTCTCCAACTGGTTAGATTCCATCCCACCTTATGAATATAGTTTGACCGGTGTTATCATAGCATATATTATAGCACCAAATCTAACAAATAATGCCCAAAATGCTTTTGGAAATTGGCTAGAACTAGTTGGACAAATTATTTTAACTATTTCTGCTCAAGCAAGTGCAACACCCGAGACGGGTCAATATAATCGACTACTTGCAGACGTTGAAAATCTAAAAGCAGAAATTGAAAGATTAAAAAATAGAAATTAAATATTTTTCCAATAAGGTAACGAAGCCTTTTGATAAATATTCTCATTATAATATTTTATTTCGTTTTTATCATATTCGTCCATATCTAATAATAATTCATCTAATTTATTACTTTTTATTTTCAACTTATTTATCACTTGCGACAATAAAACAATTCTTGATATTTCATAACGATAAAAAGGATAATTTTCCTCTAACATTTCTTTTGCAAATTCTCCACTAAATCTTTCATCGTTTAATAGATAAAAATATGCATAAAAATAAACAATATGCGAACAAGTATATTTTCCACTTTTGTTAATTACTGATAAAATAATATTTTTAGCCTCATCTATCTCTACATCAGTACCAATCCCACTAATTTTAGCATAAGCATAATATCCATAAGCGCAATCACAATCGGGTTCTATCACTTTTTTTATTTTCTCATAAGCCTTTTGGTAATAATGAAAAGCCTTTTGATTATTATTAGATAATTCTAAACATCTCGCATATAGGCTTAACGTACAAGAATCATCTCCATACTCATTCAGACATTGTTCAATTATTTTTTTGCCCTTTTTCAAATTTTGATGATAACCATTTTCTTGGTAAATATATCTAATAGCAACCTTTCGCTTAGACCACACTGAATCACCTTGTAGTGCATTCTTTTCATTTTTTTTAATAATTTTATTCATTTTTTTAGAATTTGTATAATTACAAATAGAATCATAGTATTCAAGTTCATCAATATATCCTAATTCATAAGCTTGATAATAGTACTTGATAATTTCATCATATGGTTTATTTATTCTCAATGCTGTTTCCGCAAGATTAAAATAAATTATTCCTTCTGCTCTTGTTTGAATAATCGTTTGTAAAAATTGATAGTTATCCTCTTCCCTTTTTAACATTCGATTCACTTTTAAGATATCAAGCATAATCCCATTGTTAGGAAATAATTCATAAGCTTCACGAAAACAATTGAGTGTCATTTCTATTTTATTACTATCCATATCTAGTAATAATGCACCTTCCATATACTTCAATTTCCAAGATTGATGATTATGAAGATAAGGAATGATTAAATCTAAAGCTTTTTGATACTCTTTAGCATCATCATATACTTTAACCTTTTCCATAATCATATCTTCCTCATTGTCTTCAGTTTTCATCGTATCAATTATTTCTAAAGCTTTAGTATAATCTTTTTTAATGGTATATCCCTCAATCAATAAAGTTTTGACTGAATAATCGTGCTCCTCATATTGTAAACATATTTCAGCATTATAAATAGCCTCATCAACTAAAGCAATATGATCTGTTTTATAATACTTTTTCATTGCTAAACGAGCCTTTAAATAGTATACAACTCCACTATGACCGAAACTACTTACAAGATGATCAATTTCCTGAGAAGCCTCGTCAAATTTTTCTAAAGAAATCAAAATATCACATTTGCAAATTAGATAATCCAGTTCCTCTTCTAACTCCTTATCCTTTAAACATTCATTGATCATTTTCAAGGCTTCTTCTAAATCCTCATTGTTTCCTCTTCTAGCATATGCCCTAGATAACGCAAAATAAATCTCATTAGCAAATGGTGTATCATTTATAATAGCCAATTTTCCATATTTTATAACCTCATCTATCATATCTAATTCATCATAAACAAGAGTAAGAAAAGAATATGAAATTTTAGCATATTTTGTTTTTTTATTGATTAACTCTTTCAAATCATTAATAGTATTTTCAAAATGTTCTTTTAAGCGCGAAATATCAATCATAGCCCTACTATATCTAGCATCATTTTCTAATGCCTTATCACCAATAAGATTTGAAAAGGCTTCATACGCTTCTTTATATTTTTCCTCTTCAACTAATTGAAAAGCTTTTATTATGTCATTCATCATATCACCTAATATTTTTTCATTTCCATTTCATGGTCTTTTTTCTTCAAATCTTCACGTTTATCATAAAGTTTTTTACCTCTTGCCAAAGCAATTTCAATTTTGGCTAAACCATTTTTTAAATAAATTTTAGTTGGAATAATCGTATAACCATCTTTAGCTATTTTAGTTGTTAATCTAACAATTTCAATTTTATGCATTAATAATTTTCTTGTTTGATCAGGACGATGATTGAAGAGATTTCCCATTTCATATTTTGAAATATTCATACCATTTATAAAAATTTCACCATGTTTAATATAACAAAAACTATCTTGTAAATTAACTTTACCATTTCTAATGGCCTTGATTTCAGTACCAGTTAAAACAATTCCACATTCATATTTTTCATCAATAAAATAATCATGAAATGCTTTTTTATTTTGAGAAATAATTTTTTCTAACGCATTATTTGCCATTTCATTTGTCCTTCCTTAAAAGTCTAAATTCAACTGCTCTTTTCTCCAAATTCGTTTTTATCACTCGCACAATTACTTTATCACCAATTTGATAAACCTTACGAGTTTTTTCTCCTTTTACTCTTCCTTTTAATTCATCAATTTCATAATAATCATCAGTCATTTGATTATATTTTACTAAACCTTCTACTGTATTGTCAAGCATAATATATAGTCCATATTGCGTGATTGAAGAAAGAATTCCTTTAAAGGTTTCACCAATAAAATTGCTCATATACTCGGTTTTCTTCAAATCCACACAATCTCTTTCTAACACTTCTGCTTTTCTTTCAGTTAAACTAGCCTGAATAGCAGATTTATTTACTTTTTCCATAAAATAAGAGACAGGATTTGTAGCAAACGTTTCTTTTTTTCCAAGCATAAATTCTTTAATTAAACGATGCACAAGCAAATCTGGATATCTTCTAATTGGTGAAGTAAAGTGTGTATAACAACTACTTGCTAGACCAAAATGACCTATATTGGTCTCTTGATATTTAGCCTTTGTCATACTTCTAATCATTAGTCTAGAAACAATAGCATCTTTAATTTTCTCACTTTTAGTTCTCGTTTCATTTTCCATATCAAGTAAAATTTGTTGAAGGGTTTTTGGTAAAGCTTTTTTGTTTTTTATTTTCATATCATAACCAAATTGGTCTAATGCTAGAAGAAGTCTTGTAAGTTTTTCATCTTTCGGTTCTTCATGAACACGATAAATGAAAGGTACATCAAGCCATGTCATTGCTTGAGCAACTGTTTCATTAGCAACTAGCATAAATTCTTCAATTAATTTTTCAGCAGTTCTTCTTATTCGAACCTCTATTTGTATAACTTTACCATTTTCATCTAAGATAAGTTTAGGTTCTAATGATTCAAATTCAAAAGAACCTCTTTTCAATCGCATATTATTAAGAATTTTAGCCAATTCTTCCATATTTTGTAAAAGAGGAACAATATCTTGATATTTAGAAATCAATTCTTTATCATTATCTTCTAAAATTTGATTGACAGCAGTATAAGTCATTCGATGATTGCTATGAATTATTGCTTCAAATATCTCATAATTGACAACTTTACCACTACTATCTATTTCCATCTCGCAAGCCATTACTAACCTATCCACTTTTTCATTCAAAGAACATATGCCATTAGATAGTTTTTTAGGAAGCATTGGAATAACCCGATCTGGTAAATAAACACTAGTTCCTCTTTCATATGCTTCTATATCAAGAAAAGATTGTTCTTTAACATAGTTAGCCACATCGGCAATATAAACCCCTAGTAAATAATGACCATTATCTAATTTTTCAACACAAATAGCATCATCTAAATCCTTCGCATCATCACCATCTATTGTAATAATGGGTTTATTCCTTAAATCCCTTCTTTTAGGATTTTTAGTCATTTCTTCATTGACATTTATACTAGTAGGAATTACTTGAAGTTCTTCAACCGCCTCATTTGAAAATTCAGTTCTAATATTTTTAGCTAAAACTAATCCAGTTATATCTAATCCTGGTAAATTTTTATTTCCATACGATTTTATGATTACTCCATCTGCTGTATGATTTTGACAAAATGTATCAATTTTAACCTTTACGATATCTCCACTAACAGCATGATTGATATCTTCTTTTTTAACAAAAACTTGTAAATGGATTTTATAATCAAGAGGTTTAACAACATATTTACCATGATATTTACTAATAATACCAACTAATTCCGTATTATTTCTTTTAACAATTTCTAAAACTTCACCTTCAAGCCGTCCTTTAGAATCAAAATTGTATTTGACCATAACTTCATCATAAGTTAGTGCTCCATTTAAAGCACTATATGGAATAAAAATACTACCATATTCAGTATCTAAAAAAGCAAAGCCAGCATCTTTTACATCAATAATCCCATATGCTATATTAAAATATGCCAAAGGTGCAAATTGACCTTTAGAATTATAAATTATTAACTTTTCATCGACCATTTGATTTAATGTTTTAGCAAGCAAAGTAAAATCGCTAGCCGAATTAAGATTTAACAGATTATACAATTCATCAATATTTAAAGGTAAATAATCCTTTTTATTCATTATATCTAAAATTTGATTTTTCATAATCATAAATCTCCTTTTTAAAATAAAAAGGGCACTTTATTGGCCCTTTGTGATTTTATAGTTTTGGTAAAATTACTACAACAATTGCGACAACAAAAAAAACAATTGAAAGAACTGTTGTAATTTGATTAATAACTTTTTCAGCACCTCTTTGTTTCTGCTTTGCCATTTCTGATTTTGCCCCTGAAAATGCACTAGATGCATCATCTTTTGAGTTTTGTAATACAATAATTAGCGTTAAAGCCAAAGAGATAACTAATAATAAATAATCATACCAATGCATTGCACCCATATACGTGGCCTCCTATTTGACATTTTAATATATACTAAACAACGTAAATGTATTATATCATAAAATTCATTTTAATTCTACTAATTTACTAATTTATTTTTTTATAGCATATTTAACAACGTCATCAACACTTTCAACGGGAATAATATTTAGACTATTTTTGACACTATCTGGTACTTCTTCCAAATCTTTGGTATTATCTTTAGGAATTAAAATGGTTTTAAGTCCACTTCTATGTGCCGCAATAGATTTTTCTCGTAATCCTCCAATTGGTAAAACTCTACCTCTTAGCGTAACCTCGCCTGTCATTCCTACACAATGATCAACTTTTTTACCATTAAAGGTTGAAATAATTGCTGTAGCAATTGTAATACCTGCAGATGGACCATCTTTAGGAATTGCCCCTTCTGGTACATGAATATGTAAATCACTTTGTTTAAAAACATCAGGATTAATATCAAACTTTTCAGCATTTGTTTTAACATAACTTAAAGCAGCTTGGGCAGATTCTTTCATTACATCACCAAGTTTACCTGTTAGAACAAGTCTACCTTCACCTTTATAATGAGTTGCCTCCACTGACAAAGTATCACCACCAAATTGAGTATAAGCAAGTCCTGTAACAACACCTATTTGATCTAATTCTTCAGTCATATTATGAGTATATTTTGGTCTTCCTAAAAATTCTTCAATATTATCAACTGTAATATCAACTTTGTCTAAATGATCAATCAAAATTGTTTTTATGGCTTTGCGAACTAAAGTTCCAATCATTCTTTCTAATTCACGAACTCCTGCTTCTCGAGTATACTCTTGAATAATTTTATAAATCGCTTGATCACTAATTGTAAAGGATGCTTCATCTAATCCATTATTTAACAATTGTTTTTTAACAAGGTGACGTTTGGCAATTTCAAACTTCTCATACTCAGTATAACTAGATACTTCTACAATTTCTAGTCTATCTCGCAAAGGTGCAGGTATATTTCCTAAATAGTTTGCTGTAGCAATGAAAAAAACATTTGATAAATCATAAGGTTCTTCAAGATAATGATCGCTAAAATAGCGATTTTGTTCTGAATCTAAAACTTCTAACATTGCACTAGTTGGATCACCTTTATAGTCACTAGACATTTTATCAATTTCATCTAAAAGAAAAACGGGATTATTTGTACCTGCTTTGGCCATTGATTGTAAAATTCTTCCAGGCAAAGCTCCAAGATATGTTCTTCTATGCCCCCTAATTTCTGATTCATCTTTGACACCACCTAAGGCTTGTTTAACAAATTGTTTATTTAAAGCCTTGGCAATACTTCTTGCAAGTGAAGTTTTACCAACACCAGGAGGACCTACTAAACATAAAATGGTCTGAGGATTTTTATGATTCATTATTTTGACCGCTAAATATTCTAAAATTCGGTCTTTTACTAAATCAAGTCCATAGTGATCTTTATCTAATTCAGCTTTGGCAATATTGATATCCTCACAATCAACTGATTGCTTACTCCAAGGAAGTTCAATCATAAAATCTAAATATTTACGAATTACCCCTGATTCAGGTGAACTACCAGGCATCGAAACATATCTATTCAGTTCAATAAGAGCCTTTTCTTCAATAGTTTTAGGCATACCGGCAGACTGAATTTTTTTCCTAAGTTCATCTATTTCATTTTCACGTTTTGCTTTTTCGCCAAGTTCTTCTTGAATTGCCTTCATTTTCTCACGCAAATAGTATTCTTTTTGCGATTCGCTTATACTTTTTTTTACTTCATTTTCAATTTTAGTTTCTAATTCTTTAAACATTTGTTGCTTATATAAATCTTCTAAAAGTGAGGAAAGACGACTGGTAATGTCTAATTCAAATAAATATTTTAATTTTGACGACAAATCAATATTTAAATTGTGAGCAACAATATCTGTAAACTCATCATAACTTACAGCTTTACTTAAAAGATTATTATTTTCTTTAGTCAAAACAACATCCAATCCTGTTTTAATCATAAATTTTTTAATTAAACCATATGTAGCATCATCCTTAATGTTATCAGATGATATAGATGGAGTTGTCACGATATCAACTAAAAATCCTGTCGATGAAGTTAAGAAACCCTTAATATCGCATCTTACAATAGTCTGAAATTTAACTCTTCTAGTTCCACTAGGACTTGTCATATTCAGTGCGATTTTAGCCACTACAGCTCGTCTATAAAAATCATTTTCAGTAAAATTTGTTTTATTTTTTTCAGGAACTAATAATACTAAATAATTCTTATATTGTTCTGCTACTTTCAAAATTTTTAAATCTATATCATTATTAAAATCAACTCGAACTTCATTATTAGGTAGTGGAACAAAATCCTTAATAACAATTCCTGGCAATTGAGCATCAATTTTTTCTAATCGATTAAACATTTTATCATCCTTTCTAAAAATTTAAAATAACTTAAATTTTTTATTTTATGCATTTATAACTTTTTCTTTTCTTTTTATAATCTTATTTTGATTAATTTCAATTATCTTAGTTCCATCATTCAGTGGTAATTCAAATAATGTATCTAACATCATTTCCTCCACAATTTTTTTAAGTGATCGAGCACCAGTTTTTTCTTTAATTGCTCTTGCGGCAACTTCATCTAAGGCATTATCTAAAAAAGCCAATTCAACATCACATGTTTTGAATATATTTTGATATTGTTTAATAATAGCATTGGATGGTATTGTTAAAATTTGTTTTAATTCACTGGCTGTTAACTCATTCAGTCTTGCAATAATCGGTAATCTTCCTAAAAGTTCAGGAATGATACCATATTTTCTAATTTTATCAAGATAATTAATTTCATCATTAATTTTAGAGGAATTGAAACCCACACTATATTTTGTTTCACCCTCTAATCCTTCAAATGCACCGGCACAAATAAATAAAATATTAGTAGTATCTATTTTTAAACATTCTTGATATGGATGTTTTCTACCCCCTTGAGGAGGAACATTTACAATATTGCCTTCTATAATTTTTAATAAAGCATTTTGAACACCCTCACCAGATACATCTCTTGTTATTGATGGATTTTCACCTTTTCTTGCTAGTTTATCAAATTCATCAATAAAAACTATCCCTTTTTCCGCAAGACTAATATCATAATCCGCATTTTGAATTAATCTTAAAAGAATATTTTCAACATCCTCGCCAACATAACCAGCTTGAGTATAAACAGTAGCATCGCAAATAGCAAGTGGTACTTTAAGAATTTTAGCCATTGTCTTTGCAAGGTGAGTTTTACCAGTTCCAGTTGGTCCAATCATCAAAATATTAGATTTCTCTAAATGAAGAGAAGGATTAGTAATTCTTAAATAATGCAAATATAAAGCAACCGATAAAGTTTTTTTAGCATCTTGTTGCCCTATAACTTCTTTTTCTAAATCCAAATAAATTGATTTAGGTGTTATTTGATTGACTTCAAATTTATATAACTCCCTTTTCTGTTCTTCTTCTTGAAATTCAACTAGTTTATGATATAAATCTAGACAATCAAAACATATACAAGCATTTAATCCTTCAATTCCTAAATTATCAATTGTTATTTCATTATTACAAAATGAACAAAATTTTTGTTTTGCCATATAATAATCACGCTCCATAATTATTATGGAGCGAATTATCTTTTTTATGATTCTTTTTCGTTACTTATTCACTTTTTTGTGTTTTAGTTATTGCATTTGCCTTCAAAAGTTCAATTACTTTATTCGCTTTAACTTGATACGCAACTTGGTTTATACGATATTGTTTTTTGACTTGAGCAATTTTTTTATCCGCATCTTTGTCTTGATCTTTCACACCTGCAATTTTTTTATATTCTGCTTCTATTTCTTTATCAGATGCTTCAATTTTTTCAAGTTCAATAATTTTATCAATCACAAGTTCTTGTAAAAAGGATTTACGCGCATAGTCTTCCGCATTTTTCTTAAAATCATCAAGTGAAGCCATTCCACTATATTGTAACAAAACTTCAACTGGCATTTTGTATTGTTTAGCTTGTTCTTCTACTCTTTTTACTTGATTTTCTACCTCAGAATCAATTAATGATTTGGGAAATTCCGCATAAGATGCTTTACAAACAGCATCAACTAAACTATTTACCAAATGACTTTCTGCTTCTTGTTCTTTTCTCTTTTTTAAATCCGCTTTCACATAATCTAAATACGCATCAACTGTTTGAACTCCAGAAATTTCTAATTCTTTTACCAATTCATCATTTAATTCAGGATATACTTTTCCTTTTACTTCATGAACTTTAACTTTGAAAGTGGCATCTTTACCTGCTAAACTTTCATGATAATCCTTAGGAAAGGTAACATTAACCTCAACTTCATCTTCACTTTTTGCACCAATTAATTGATCTTCAAAGCCAGGTATAAATGATTTTGAACCTAATTCAAGGGGATAATTATCAGCCTTTCCTCCGTCAAAAGCAACACCATTTACAAAACCTTCAAAATCAATAACAACAGTATCCCCATTTTCAGCAGGTGTATCCTTAATGACATTTTCAACTTTAGTATCTAATACCTTTTTAACTTCTTCATCAATATCTTTTTTTAGTACTCTTGTTGAAAGAGGTTTTACTTTAATTCCTTTGTATTCACCAAGATGAACTTCTGGCCATACATCAACCTCAGCTGTATAAGTAAATCCTTTTCCTTTTTCAAGAGAAGAATAATCTAAATCAACTTTCGGTTCATCTGTTGGAAATACTTTTGCCTCCATCACTGCTTTTGGATACGTACTCTCAAAAACAAATTGTAAAGCATCTTGATATAAAGAACTCCAACCATATCTTTGAATAAAAATTGTTTTTGGCATTTTTCCCGGTCTAAAACCATCAGCTTTGACATCTTTTACAACCTTTTCAAAAGCTTTATCTAATGCTTGGTCAAATTCTTCAGCACTAACTTCAACAGTTACTTTAACTGAATTTTCACTTAAGCGTTCTACGTTTACACTCATTTTATTTCTCCTTAAATTTTTTAATATGCTTTATTATTATACTAAATTTCTATGTTTTTTTCAAGTTATAGGCTTTTATTCATATTTAGATAAAACATATTCTTCAACATAGCGAAGTGGCGCAGGTCCACAATCCAAAATATAGGTATGGAACGTTTTATAATCAAAATTGCTTCCTGCTAATTCTTTCACTTTTAGTTGCAAATCTTTAATTTTAAAATAGGTGAAAAAATATGTTTGAAAATTATTAGGAATCTCAACCAATTGCTCAAAAGTTGCTCTAATCGCCTCTTCACTAGCATTTGGATTAAAGTTTAAAATAAAATTTCTTAACTCATTGATATCCCAACCATTATAATGGATTCCCATATCAATTCGTGAATAAATTGCCGCATTGTATTCTTCTTGGAAAATTAAATAATCAACAAAATCATCCGAATATTTTCCTCTTAATAATTCAAAACTAAAAATTTCGGTATAAGTTGCCCAGCCTTCTGAATAACCAGATGATTTTAAAACTTTTCTCAAAATATTAACATCTTTATTTTTAAAGTAAACATTTTGATATAGATGTCCAGGATATCCCTCATGTGCCAATGTTGTATATAAATAGTTATAATCAAGATTGCCATATTCATCTTTAATATCTGCATTGTTTAAATAAATAAATTCTTCCGTAAAATTATCAATCGCACTAGTCATATAAGCAGCTGGACTAAAATTCTCTTCCATTGCTTTATCAATATATTTAACTGTTATCTTAGGTTTAGAAGTAAGTGGCGGAAAATAACTATCAAACGCTGTTTCATAATATGAAAGTTGTTCTTCTGGCGTTTGATTCATCAATTGATAATTCAATACTTCATTTCTAAACTCCTCATCTGTCAAAACTAAATTTTGATAATATGTTAATTTTTCTTCATATATAGCAATTTTATTTTCAATATAGCGAATAGCATCTTCTACTGAAATTTTATAACCCACAGTATCTTGAAAATCAAGTTCATAATACATCTTGCCAATTTCTTCACCTTTAGAATTTATATAATGAGCTAGTCCCATATTGTTCGTTGCTCTACCTTTTAATTTAGGTAACTCTGTTTGTACATAACGATATCCTTCAAGTAATGGTCCCATTACTTTTTCTACATTCGTCTCTTTATATAATGTTTTTTCTTCAGATGTTAAAAAACTACATTCATCAATTTTTTTATTAATTGTTGTAATCATAAAATGTTCTGAACTATCCACTTTTGAAATAAAATTTTGACATTGCATAACCACTTTATCAATTACAAAATCTGGCATTCCATAGCCATTATCAGCCTTTTCAATTTCAAAATTGACATAGGCTTCAAAAGTTTCTGGAACTAAATCTAAATATTTAAAATAATTTTCAATATCTAATTTTGTTCTAAATTTATATTCTACTAAAAGTAATGGTAATTGTGCTTGATATCCAAGATAAGAACCCAAATAATTATTACTTAAATATCCCATTTCCATCGTTTTAGCATTAATATTATCAACTAAATCAACGATGATATTATAAGTCATTTTTTGATCCTCATTTAACTTATTATAATCATATCGTTTAATACTACCAATAGTTAAGTTTATCAGTACCTTACTAGCATCCGATGTTAATCCTGGTGTTGGTAGCGAAGGTTCATAGTGTTCTAAACCAAAATTTTCTGGATGTTCAAATAAAAAATTAGAAGTCATTTCATCGTTACCTATTAATAACATAAAAACTTGATTAGCAACATCATCAAAAGTAGCAGGATCTAGTTCACCTTGACAATTATCACAACTAGCAACACAAAGTGTCAAAACGCTAATTGCAATCACAAAAATAATTTTTTTTAATGCTCGCATAATTTTTTCCTTTCTTTTCTATTCAAATTTTTTAAATAATAATCTCACTTATCTTAGCTTTTTCACACCCTTTATAAGAAAGCACATATAAGTTATTGTTATAGTTGATTAAATTTGTTTCAACATCTTTTCTTATCATTAACTGTTTTTTGGGATATCCTATCGTTTTTCCATTATATTTAATTAGTGCCTCATATTGAGTAAAGCCAATAAAAAAATTCATTAACAAATCTTTATTATTTAATGGTAAACACCAAAATAATTTATTAACAATATTTTCAATATTATCAATTTCTCTAACTTTCTCTACATCTATTCCTATTTTTTTATTAGAAATTGCAACAACACAAAAATCTGCTGAATGGCTGATATTAAAATAAAATAATCTAACCATAGGTTTACCGAGTTTTGTAAAATAAAAATCTAAATCTTTTAAATTTTTATGATAATGTTTTTTTACAATCAAATCTAAACAATACCATGAAAATATTGAAGAATACAATGCTTTCTGATTTTTCTTTCTCAACAAGTAGTCCTTTATTATATCGGGAAATATTTCAATATCGATATGATAATTTTCTCTAATTTTTGCATAATAAATATGTAACATTTTATTCACCTTATAATGACTATCATTTATATTATATCACATTTTTTTAATTTAACTAAAAAGATGCCTTATTATATATAAAAAATGATAAAATAAATAATCATCTTATTCATCGTAAATTTTATTTTAAAAAATAAAATAAATCATTAACAAACTTTTAATTTGCTAATGATTTAAAATAATTTAACTAATTTTTTTTCGATTTCTAAGTTTTATTTTATAAAATACAATAAAAAACATAATGAAAATAATAATAAATCCACCTAAAATTAAATACATTTGCCACACTTCAACTAAATTACCAAAAAAATAAGTATTATAATCAACCGAATTCTTAATATTAGTAACCACTTCATTGGGAAAACCAATTTCTTCCATCTCAAATATGATTCCTCTCATTGTATGATTTCTAATTAATGAAGTTGCATAAGTACTAGGAAAAAATGACAAAATATTTTGAAGAACACTTCCAAATTGTGATATCGGCATATAAGCACCACATATGAAACCATAACCTGAACTTATCATAGTCCCAACTGCTGACATCTGACCTTGAGTTTTAAGAGGATAACAAAGAATAGTCGAAAGAGTAGTACCAAATAAAACTAATAAAACAATATCTAACATAATTAATAAAACATCAATTACTGATAAATACCATCCTACAATCCCCATATATATAAAGCAGACAATCATTGCCAAAAAACAAATAATAGAGGAACTAAAGATGGTGGAAAAATAGTAACTACCAATAATTAGTGGTTTTCTTACTGGAGATGTAATAAAATCATTATTTGCTCCTGTCACCTTATCTTGAATCATAATTAAATTATTACAAAAAGAAATCGTAATACAACTAACCGCAAATAAAGAAGAAAACAATTGACTACTGACAAATCCATTAATCAGTTTATCATCAATTTCAAAACTTTCAGGAAAATTTTGGATAAAAATATCTTTATAAACACGTCCTAAAAAAGTAATATACAAAACAAGCAAAATAATTGGAGTAATTAATGATGAGATTAACATTCCTTTATCTTTAAAAAATAACTTCATATTACGTTTTATCAAATATCCCATTGTTCTCATTATAAACAATCTCCTCCTGTTAAAACCTTTCCTGTTGCCGCAAGAAAAACATCATCCATTTTTCCTTTAGTGATTTCAAAATCAACAAATAAATCAGGATATTTATGAATGAGATGCACTGCTTCTTTTGTATTAGAAACTAATATTCGATAATAGTCATTAATCTTTTGATATGAAAGATGCATTTGTTTGATATCATCTTCACAAATATTATATAAAGTTATAAAATCACCAGTATATTTATTTTTCAAATCTAAAGGAGTTCCACTTGCAACTTTTTTCCCCTCATCAATAATAACAACATAATCGGCATCACTTGCTTCTTCCATATAATGAGTCGTCAAAAAAACTGTCATTTTTAATTCTTTTCTTAAACTTTCAATTGCATTCCATACAAGAGTTCTTGTACGTGGATCTAATCCTGTCGTAGGTTCATCTAAAATTAAAATTTTAGGATTATGAATAATTGCTCTTGCAATATCAATTCTTCTTTTTTGACCACCAGATAATTTACCATATGGACGATCTAATAAATTTTCAAAATTTAAAATTTTAGAAACTTTTTTCAGTTGCTCAATAAATTTTTCCTTATAAATTCCATATAAAGCAGCTCTACTTTCCAAATTATCGTATACAGTCAATGATTTATCCAAAACCGAATCTTGGAAAACAATGCCGATTTCTTTTTTGATTAAACTAACATTTGATATTTTATCAATATCATAACCATCAATTATAATTTGACCACTATCTTTTTCAAGTTGTCCACACATAATTGAAATAGTAGTGCTCTTTCCTGCACCATTTATTCCTAAAAAGGCAAATAATTCACCTTCTTCAACACAAAAACTCAAATCATCTACTGCTTTTATTTTACCAAAACTTTTATTAAGATGATTTATCTCAATTATTTTATCCATATATTTCTACCTATTAAAAATTACACGTTCATTATTAAACATTTTAGTCAATAAGAAAACACCAAGTCCAATATAAACTATATTACTCGTTATACAAATAAGAAAAGAAACGGGATCTATTGTAATACTAAATACACCAATTAAACACTGAACAATATTATAAATAGGAATGATATACAACAATTTATTACTAGTAGCCGTCGTTGACATAAAATTAGTAATACCAACTAGCAACACTATCATCATCAGAGGTATTGCATAGGATGTTGCTTCTTTGACACTTTTTGCAAAAGTTGAAACAATCGTAAGAAGCGTTGTAAATAATAATACTGTCATAACAATCAAAACTAACATCAAAAGAATCGTTGATAAACCATATGCTTGAAATGAAAAATCTGTTCCCATTAATTTTGGCAATGATAGCATTAAACCTAAAAAACTTACAAGCGCTGAAACTAAAGAAGTAATTCCAAGTGACAATATTTTTCCAATAGCAATATGACTTCTTTTAGTTGGCGTTATCAATAATGTTGCAATAGTTCCTCTTTCTTTTTCGCCTGCTACAGATTCACTACAAACTCCCATTGCCCCTGAGAAAAGAAAAACCATTAATAAAAAAGGTAGCATCATTGAAATAATTTGAATTGTTGTATCTTCTTTTTTTGCTACATCATATTTAATATCTAAATCCCTGTTAATATCAAATTTATTTGAAATATTACTTTCATATTGATTTAATATTTCTAAATAATAACTATAAAATAAATTAGATGATTCTGAAGTAGAATTATAATATATTTCAATATTAGGTGCCATCTTTCCTGTATCTATATCATAAGCAAGCATCTTTTGATAAAAATCTTCTTCATAAATAATATATAAATCAGCCTCTTTATCTTTTATCTTATCAATAATCTTATCTTTTGATAAATTTTCTTTATTTTTATTGATATTCCAGCCATCTTTATTTAGAAAAGATTGGAACTCTGTTGGCTCATTCTCAACATAAACCGTAAAATCAGTAATCGTAGGTGCTATTTTCTCCATTGAAATATTTCCCATCAAATTATAGATAACAAATATTAAAACTCCAGGTAATACTAAACCTATAATCATTCTTGGATCTGTAAAAAATCTTTTTAATTCTTTTTTTACAATTGTCCATATATTACTCATATTTTTCACCAATCCTTTCATCATATAATTCAAAAAAGACATCTTCTAATGATTTTTCTTTTGTCAAATTTGTTAAACTATCATCTTTAATCATTCTCCCATCAAAGATAATTCCTACACGATCACATAATTTTTCAACAAGTGAAAAAATGTGTGTTGAAAGAATGATTGTCTTTCCTTCTTTTTTTAATTCAATTAAAAAATCTGTAACGGATTTTGCTGTAATAACATCTAACCCATTCGTTGGCTCATCAAAAATAATAATTTCTGGATTATGAACAATTGAAATTACAAGTGAAACCTTTTGTTTCATTCCTGTTGACAAATCACCAATTTTAACCTCTTTAAAATCTTCAATGCCAAATTTTTTAAATAAATAATTTTTTCTTTGCTCTGATAGTGTTTTTTCAATTTTATGAAGAGCAGAAAAATAATCATACAAATAATTAGGAGTAAAAAAATCTTCTAATTTTAACTCACTAGTCAAAAAACCAATTTTTTGGCGAACCATATCAGGGTTTTTGGCAATATCAATACCATCAACAAATACATCACCACTATCTGCTTTAATCAATGTTGATATAATTCTAAGAGTTGTTGTCTTTCCTGCACCATTTGGTCCTAACAAGCCATAAATTTCCCCCTTATATGCTTTGAAAGATAAACCATCTACAGCAATTTTATACAAATCATTCGTTTTATTAATTTTTCGCTGTTTTGCAGTCAATTTAAAAGTTTTCTTCAAATCCTTTACTATTAATATTTCTTCCATCTTTTATCTCCTTCGTAAATAGTAAATCTATTATACTATATTTGTCTTTCTTTTTCAACTCAAATGTATCATTATGTATAAAATGTATTTAATAATAAATATTATAACTGACATTTTAATGTCAGTTATTTTTAAATATAGATCCATCAATCATATAACTCACCCACTCAGCAATGTTTGATGCATGATCAGCAATTCTTTCAATATATTTTGCAATAAGAGTAGTATATATAATATAAGGAATAGCACATTCTGCGTTTTTATCAAAATTAGTCAAATCGAAGACAATCTTAGCATAGATACGATCAACTTCATCATCTAATAAAATTGTTTTCTTAGCTAATTCAATATCTTCATTAACGAAACTGAGAATAGCATCATTTATCATTTTTAAAGCAATTTGAACCATCTTATGAATATTTTCACTATTTTTAATATCAATGGCCTCCAATTTTTGACTAAATTCCATGATATCTTCGGCATGATCACCTATTCTTTCAATATCTGAAACAAGTTTTAAAATAGCAATAACTTCTCGCAAATCTTTGGCAAATAACCTTTCTTTAATTAAAAGGTTAAAACAAATTTCATCAATCAATTCTTCATATTGATTAACAATTTTATCATTAATTATAATTGGTTTTGTTTTTTTGGTATAAAAGGCTACTGCATCAGTAATATTATTTTTTACTTGATCAGCCATTTTTATCAACATTTGCTTTAAATATTTAATCTCACTTTGTAATTGCATCTTATCCAAACCTTCCTGTAATATAATCTTCTGTTTTTTTATTTATAGGATTACTAAATAAATGAATTGTTTCATTAAATTCCACAATTTCACCTAACATAAAAAATGCTGTATAATCCGAAATTCTACTTGCTTGTTGCATATTATGAGTTACGATTACTATTGTAAAATCCTTTTTTAAACTATTAATTAACTCCTCAATTTTGATAGTTGCGATTGGATCTAACGCTGATGTAGGTTCATCCATTAAAATTACTTCTGGAGCCATTGCAATGCATCTAGCGATGCATAAACGTTGTTGTTGACCACCTGATAATCCTAAAGCATTATCCTTTAAACGATCTTTTACTTCTTCAAAAAGTCCTGCTTTCTTTAATGAATCCTCGACAATCAAGCGTAATTTTTCTTTATTTTTTATGCCTTGGCACCTAGGACCATAAGCAATATTATCAAAAATTGACATAGGAAAAGGATTCGGATTTTGAAAAACCATTCCCACTTTAGTTCTTAAATCAATTGGATTTATTTGATTTATATCCTCTTTTTTATATGTTATGGTTCCTTCTATTGTACAATTTTCAATTAAATCATTCATACGATTGAAACACCTAAGTAAAGTAGATTTACCACAACCTGAAGGACCGATGAAAGCAGTTACTTTATTTTTATAAATATTTAAATCAATATTTTTTAAAACTTGTTTTTCACCATAATTAAGATTAACATTTCTTATTTCAAAAATTGGTAATGTTTTTTGAATATTCTCTTTAGACAGCATTATTTTTCTCCTTATTAAAACATTTTGAAACAATTTTTATTGAAATACTCAAAAGTAAAACTGTTAATAAAATAACAATTGCAATAGCACATGCATGTTCATAATTAGGATTATCTCCTTCAAGTAAAGTCCAAATATGAACAGCTAAAGTTGTAGATTTTTCATTCAAAATTGCTTTATCTTTAATAGCAGTACCAATCGCATAGATAAGGGCTGCCGATTCTCCAATAATTCTTCCAATTGAAAGTAAGGTAGCAGTTAAGATACCATTTAATGCACTAGGTAGGATTACCTTAAAAATTGTTTGAATTTTAGATGCACCCAGTGCCAAAGAAGCATTTCGATAATCTTGTGGGATTGCTTTCAAAGCCTCTTCTGTTGTTTTAATTATAATTGGTAATAAAATAATTGACATTGTAAAAGCCCCTGATATAATACTGCCACCACTTGAATGAATGACCTTATTAAAGATAGGAATAAAGATAATGGCCCCTACTAAACCAAAGATAATCGAAGGAATTCCCGATGTCATATCAATCATTGTTCTAATTAAAGTCGTAAATTTATTATCTTTTGCATATTCATTTAAATATATAGCTCCTCCAACTCCTAATGGTATGGCAATAATAAGCGTTATAATAATGAGATAAATTGTTGTTAGGAGCGAACCACGTATTCCTCCTCCACCTGTTGTAATAATCATATCTGAAATTATTTTTGCTTGATTTAAGCACTCAACCATCTCGGATGCACCCTTTTTGGCAATTGTATAAATTGTTTTACCATCTTCTTTCATTAAAACTATTTTGGATATCTGAGAACCTACTTTAATTTTAATTGTTGCACCAGAATTCTTTTCTATTAATTGATTAAAAGGAGAATTTTCATCAATATAGGCAATGGTTACAACATCTAGTCCCTCTGTATCTTTATCGTCTTGTAATGATATTCCCCAAATATTAGAAAAATATGTATTTTCTAATTTGGGATTTGTAAATAATTGCAAGGAATTATGCGTTTTTTCTAGAGAATAAGTTGTTTTTGAATAATTACTAAAAAGTAAATCAAAAGATAAAGTTTTGCTACCTTTTGCAAAAATAAATATGAATAAAGTTATTAAAACAATGAAGCCAAAACTTGAAACAATCCAAGTAATACTATTTAAAATACTATCTTTCATTTTTCGTTTTTTTAATCTTTTGAACAAATTATTATTTGCTACTTGCATTATATCTTTATTCTCCTTTTAATTAAGTTTAAAAGTAAGTTACTACCTAAAATTAACATAATTAGAACAATACCTACACTAAACCTTATATCATATTCCAAACCTTCTGCCTCTGTTAGACCTTGAAGCATTGTAGATGTTAAAGTTTTAGTAGCCTCAAATGGATGAAAATTAGGACCTGAACTAGGATTTCCAGCAACCATTGAAACTGCAGTTGCCTCACCTAATGCTCTACCTATTCCTAATATAACACCAGAAAATATTCCATTTTTAGCACTTGATAAAACAATTTTAAAATTGGTTTGCGTAATGGAGGCTCCAAGTGCAAGAGAACCTTCGATGTATGCTTTTTTGACTGCTTGAATGGAAGAAACCGAAATCATCGTAATCGTTGGAATAATCATTATTGCCAGTACAATTGCAACCGTTAATACCGAAAGCCCTCCAGCACTTTGATACCCAAAAAAATTACTCAACGCTTTTACTATTTTAGTTACAACTCCCATTCCAAACATCCCATAAATAACCGAAGGAATGCTTGATAGCAATTCAATAATATAACTTAAAATTGTACTAATTTTTTTAGGTGCAATTTTTGCGATAAAAAGTGCTGTTAAAATTGAAATTGGAATAGCCATAAGTAGTGATATAATAGTAACATAAATTGTATTGACAATAATAAAACCGATACCATAAATATTAGGATTTTTAAACCATCTACTTCCAAATATAAATTTAATAAAATCAACCTTATAAAAAGCACCATTAATATGATAACTTTTGATAAAAGGAGTTAACCCCTTTATTAAAATAAACAAAACTATAAAAATAATGACCGATGAACAAATTAAAGTAACTGTTAAAAAGAAATAACGCCAAATTTTATCCATTATACTTTTTTTAATGGTTATATCACTTTGATTGGTTTGCTTTTTCATAAAAACCTCGTAAAACTTTTTCAAACTTAATACCATATGAATGATTTGTATCCTCTTTGGTCAAAACAATTGCGTCTTTAACAAATTTCATTGCTTCTTGGATTGATATATTCATCTCATGAGAAATAAAATATTTTCCAATCATATAACTTAAAAAAATATCTCCTGTGCCATGATAATTACCATTTATTTTTTGCTCTTTAAAGGAAGTAATTTGATGACTATGGTATTGTTTAAATAAAACATAAATTTCATCTTTATTCATTTCTATTCCCGTAATAATCATGTTTGTTAAAAATTTCTTTGTCAATTCATGAATCAGTTCATAAATTCTATTAGGATGATTGATAGCTTGATATTCACAATTCATTAAGAAAAAGGCCTCTGTGACATTTGCCACAATATAATCGGCATAAAAGCACAAAGACCTTAATTTTTCAAGATAATTATCATTAAATCCTTGATATAATTTACCATTATCAGCACAAGCAGGAGTAAAAAATACTAACGTATTTCTCTTTTTAAATAATTTAATGATGGTAATTGTTCTTTCTATTAATTTTGTACTGCCCAAATATCCAATATATATTGCATCAAAACTAATATTATTATCTTGCCAACTTTGACATATCTTATCTATACTTTCTGATAAATCCTGAATATATATATTTTTAAAACCACCTGTATGAGTTGATAAAATCATTGTGGGCAAGATAATTGTTTCAATACCAAAAGTCGATAATATAGGTAAAGCAACACTATTTGAACATTGACCATAACATGATAAATCTTGAATTGATAATATTTTAGGCATTAGTTATTTGACTTCTTCCCATTTACTATAAGTACCATCATATATTTTTTTAAGCATATCAGCAGTAACCCTATCTAATGGATTAATTTCATTTACAACCGCAACGATTGCATCAACACAAATTTTACCATATGTTCCTTCTGCACCTTGTTCCGTTGTTTTAAATTCTCGTGAAGCAAAAGCAATGTGTAGAAAAGTTGCTGAATCTTTTCCTTCTCCTTGAGTAAATTTATAAGCATCTCCTGATCCTGTATGATTATGCTCTGCTACAAAATTACCACATTTAGTAGAAAATTCTCTTGACAATTCGTTAGCTATTTTTTCTACAGATGTTGAACCACCAAATTTAATTGTAATATTTGAATTATCTTCAAGACAAATAGGATAGTTGTCTTTTATTGAATCCCATGATGGTTCATCACCGGTAATATCAACAATTCCATCTTTACTTTGAATTGTTATTAAAGCATCTGATGTTTTTAAAAAAGCAAGAAAAGCTTCAACAATTTTTTGCTCTTTTTCTGTTGCAAATTCGTTTCTAACAATATAGTTAAAATTTCTTGTGAGTTTATAACTTCCATTTAAAACATTTTCTTCAGTTGGAGCAACGCCTTCATAAATTAATCCCTTTAATCCAGAATCTTTAAGGGAAGAAAGTGAAATATAACCTATACCATATTCATCATTCTTAACGCTTTCAACCATGGCACCATTATTTTTAGCTTCTAAAATGCCACTACCTAATACACTATTATCACTTACAGCATCAGTAAAATGAATATTTGTGAAAAAACCATCACGCGTACCACTTGTCTTATCACGAGTGTATAATTGAATTTTAGCACTTGAGTCAAATTTTTCATCATCTTTACAACCAACAATTCCGAATAGGGAAACGGCTAAAAATACTATACATAAAACACTTTTTAAATTTTTCTTCATTTTTTTTCTCCTTTAAATATTAAATAATTATTATAAAAGTTATCAATAACTTTTTACGAAAACATTATATCAAATATTTTTTTGTAATTCGTTTATTTTTTTTATTATATTTGTAAAAAAAATGTAAAAAAAGAATCCGTCATAACGGATTCATATTTTATTTCATAATTGGACTAAACTCAACGGTAAACATTGTATATTTTTCATATTCACTCTCAACTGATATTTTCCAACCAGATTGATTTATAATTTTTTTAACGATAGCAAGTCCTAAACCAAATCCTGTACTATGCTCATTATGAGATTTATCAATAGTATAAAATCGATCAAAAATTTTATCTAAATCACCTTGTTTAATGCCATGACCTGTATCTTTAATTTTTAAAATAATTTTATCATCATCTTTTTTTAAATGAATTTCAATTTCACCATTTATTTTATTATATTTAATTGCATTCGTTAAAATATTACTTATAATTTCAAAAATTTTCTCTGTTCTTGATAAGATAAAGAGATTCTCTTCTATCAAGGTCGTAACCTTTAAATTTTTTTCAGGAAAAACAGCCTCAAAATTATGTAAAATATCAATTAAAATCGTACTTATACATACTGGATAATTTGGAAGATTATCACTCTCAAGCAAACTATAATGAATAATATTTTTAATTAAATTACTCAAACGATTTGTTTGTTTCAAGATTATTTCACAAGATTTTTGAATTTTTTCCTTATCAAGATTACCCGTTAAAATCATTTCAGCAAAACCTTTAATACTAGTAAGAGGTGTATTCATTTCATGCGTAACATTAGCAATAAAATCATTTTTAGAATTTTCCATTCTTTTTATTTCAGTTACATCAGTAACTAAAATGACTTTTGCATTTTCGCTTTTAGTAAATCTAATTGCATATTCTTTATCATTTTTTTTCCGATAAAAAAGAAATTGTTCTTCTTGTTCAATACCTTCTAAAATTTCTTGATCATCTTTAAAAAATGGCAAATTTTCCCCCACCTCACTATATCCAAAAAGTTCATTTACAATATTATTTGCTAAAATTAAATGATTATCAAGACCTAAAATGATAATACCATGTTCCATATTGTTTAAAACAATATTTTCAATTTTTTTATCCTCTTTAATTTTTGATATTTTATCATCAATTCTTTCATTCATATTATTGATAATTTTTACAATTTGAGAAAATTCGGGATAAGTACTACTAACTTTTTGACCACTTGCACCTTCAATAGAAAGTTTTTCAATAGGTTTAATGATATAGTCTACTAATATCCAAGTGAATAGCAAACAAACAATGATTTCAATAATAAAAAACCAAATCAGTGATGGAATACTATCAATAAATATTTGACTATATGTTGATGTTTTTACAGCAACCCTAACATATCCATCATTGACACTTTTACAAAAATATACCATCTGTTGTGCTAAAGTATCTGATTTTCTAATGGCAAATCCTTCACCTTCAAGACTTGCAATTTTAACTTCTTCTCTATTTAAATGATTATCAAGAGGTAAATTTTCTTCACTATCACCTACAACTTCACCATTTTTATCTATAAAAGTAACCCTTACTCCATTTAATTTACGAGAATATGATTCTGCACCAGCAACATCCCAAGAAAATTCTTCACTATATTGATTCATATAAATATACAAATTGTTCTTCGCATCTTCTAGAAATTTTTCATAATATATCCGAGATGAAATAATAGAAAAAATAAATGTAGAAGTAAAGATAATGATAATAAATACAAATAAAATTCTTTTTTTCATTTAAATTAGCCTACTTTGTTCTAAATTTATATCCAACACCAAAAATAGTTTCAATTTGAGAAAAACCTAATTTTCGAAGTCTTAAAATATGGTTATCTATTGTTCGTGATTCACCTAAATAATCATATCCCCAAATTGCATTAATCAAACGCTCTCTTGATAAAACTACATCAGGATTTTCAACAAAATATAAAAGTAACTGATATTCTTTATTATTTAATTCTAATACTTTACCTTTATAAGTAACTTCCATTTTATCTTTATTGATAATTAAATCATCTAAAATTTTTTCTTCATTTACACATCTTCTCAAAGCTGCTTTTACTCTAGCAATTAGTTCAAGCGTACTGAATGGTTTTGTAATATAATCATCAGCACCACTATTTAACCCTTTAACTTTATCTAATTCTTGACTTAAAGCACTTAACATAATGCACTGAATATGAGGATATTTCGCCTTTACCTTTGTCAATACATCTAATCCATTTCCATCTGGTAACATAATATCTAGTAAAATTACTATTGGAAGTTCTTTATCAATGGCCTCTAAAAAATCAGATATTTTAGAAAAACTCTTTATTGATATTTGTGCCATTTCTAATGCCATCGTGACTAATTCACGAATACTTTCATCATCTTCTAATACATATACTTTATAATTCATAACGATCCTATTTTAAGCTATTAACCATCGTATCGGCAATATAATCTAAATGATCTCCGGCTCTTTCTAAATTTGATATTAAATTAATAAAAATACCACTACTTTGAGGCTTACACTTACCTTCTTCCAAACGTTTAATATGACCATTTATTAAAGTACTACGCATATGATCAATTTCATCTTCCAAATCTTTTACTTTGCCAATCAAACTATAATCAGAATATAACATTATTTTTTTAATATTGGCAAATTGCTCCTTTAACATTCCTTGGAGTTTTTTAATTGATTCATATACGGAATCTGAAAATTCAATATTATTATTTATAACTGAACGAGTATATTTCACCATATTATCGGCAATTTCAGCCTCACGAATGAAGTCATTTAGACTATGATGAAGAGCCGAAATTGTTTTTTCATCTTCAATTGTTACATCTTGAGATGATACTTTAACTAAAAAAGTAATAATTTCTCTATTTACTATTTCAATATCAGAAATTTTTTCTTTTATTTCCTCTTCTGCAAGGATACTTTTTTCAACAAATTTTGTTATTGCTAAATCTAAAGTATTCATGGCGAATTCACCAAGTAAAACAGTTTCTTTAATTGCTTGATTAATAGCTATTCCTGGAGTATGAATAAAACGTTCATCAAGATAAGTTGTTTTCTTGTCTTCTTTTTTATCTTTAATTATCAACTCTGATAGTTTTACAAAAACATTAACAAATCCAATAAAAAGAATCGTAGAAACTACATTGAATAAAGTATGGAACATCGCAATTTGAGTAGTTGGCGAACTAAACCATTTTTGGAGCGTATCAACCATAAAATCTTTCCAAATTAATAAAATAATAATGAAAATAACACTACCAAAAATATTAAACAACAAATGAATTAAACTAGCACGTCTAGCATTGACAGAAGCACCAATAGATGAAATTAGAGCAGTAACACAAGTCCCAATATTAGTACCTAAAACGACAAATAAAACAGCATTAGGATCACTACCAATTGTAATTCCCGCCCCAACAATGGAAATTAAAATTGTTGTAACCGCTGATGAACTTTGAACAATTGCTGTAATTCCTGCTCCTATTAAAACCAATAAAAAAGGATTATTGACACTTTGTAAAAGATGAATGACTTGATCTGATTCTTTCATTGCTTCCATCGAACCAGACATAATTTCAAGTGAAATAAATACAAGTCCCAATCCTGCCAATGATAAACCAATCGTTTTAGTTTTATCCTTTTTCCCTAACATATTCATGAAAATACCTATAAAAGCAAGGATAGCAACATATGCAACAATATCAAAACTTTGTAAAGCCACAATTTGGGCTGTAATCGTAGTTCCGATATTGGCTCCCATAATCATTGTGGTAGCTTGAAATAAATTCATAACACCTGCATTAACAAATCCAACAATCATAACGGTAGTGGCACTAGAACTTTGAATAATTGCAGTGACTAAAGCACCTATCCCAACACCTATAAAACGATTTTTTGAAGTTTTATTAAATAAACGTTTTAACCCAGCACTAGCTAATTTTTCAATGCTTTCTGATAGAACTTTAAAACCCAAAAGAAAAGCTCCCATTCCTCCCAATAATTCAATAATTGCTAATATAATATTGTTCATCTATAAAATACCTCTTTAATTTATCAATTTCCTGAATTTAGTTTTTAATATACTTTGTAATATTTTAACATAAGTTTATTTTTTTTAATATCAATTTACTTTAAATGAAATAAATTTTTAAATAATATCATAACCAACATAAAAAACAAAAGCAATTTCTAATATAAATATTAGAAATTGCTCAATGATTTATGAACCTAAATAAGCTTTTTTAACATCTTCATTATTTAATAGTTCTTCTCCAGTTCCACTTAAAATTATTTTACCAGTTTCAAGTACATAACCTCTATCAGCAATGGATAAAGCCAATTTTGCATTTTGCTCTACTAAAACAATTGTAATACCACTTTCATTTAATTTTTTTATTATTTCAAACACTTCTTTAACAATGATTGGAGCAAGACCCATAGATGGTTCATCTAACAAAATAATCTTTGGTTTGGCCATCATTGCTCTTGCAATAGCTAACATTTGTTGTTCGCCACCAGATAATGTTCCCGCCTTTTGTTTTTTTCTTTCCTTTAGTCTTGGAAAAATATCGTATATTTCATCTAAATCTGCCAAAATTTTTTTTCTTGAATGTCTTTTAAAAGCACCCATTTCTAAATTTTCTTGAACAGTTAAACCAGCAAAAACTTGTCTTCCTTCTGGTACATGTACTAAACCATAACTAGAAATTTTATGTGCTTTAACTTTTAGTAAATCAACGTTTACAAATTTATAATAATTTTTCCGTATTTTTTTAATCTTCAAATAATTCCATTTTGTGATTTTTCCAAAAACTTCCGCCGTTATATCTTCCTCACTTCTAATTTTTTGAAACGCCATCTCAGAAGTATCATATGCTTTTAATAATAAATCTGTCATTTTTTTGCCAGCAAAGCGATTTAAAGTTCTCTTATCAGATAGCATCGATAAGTCTAATTTTGCATATGATTCTGGTTCACTTTTTACAAGACCGCTAATGGCTTTTAAAGTTGTTGTCTTGCCGGCTCCATTTGCTCCTATTAAAACCACAATCTCTCCTAAATTTACATCTAAATTTATTTTATCAATTGCTTTAAGATTTCCATAACAAACAGATAAATTTTCTATTTTTAACATTTTCACTCTCCTAAATATGCTTTAATAACCTCTGGATTTTTTTGAATTTCTAGAGGAACTCCTTCAGCAATCAATTCACCAAAATTTAAAACATAAATTCTATCACAAATGCCCATAACAAACTTCATATCATGTTCTATTAATAAAATTGTGGTTTCAAATTTCTCTTGAATTATTTTAATTGTTTTCATTAATTCTTCAGTTTCATGAGGATTCATCCCAGCGGCAGGCTCATCTAAACAAAGCAATCTAGGAAAGGTTGCAAGAGCCCTTGCAATCTCTAATTTTCTTTGCTTTCCATACGGCAAATTTTGTGCAAGTTCATCCTTATATTCTAAAAGTCCCAAAACTTCTAAGATTTCTTGAGCTTTTTGATGGACTTCATTTTCTTCTTTCCAGTATTTTTTAGTTCTAAAAATACTGGAAAATAAACCATATGACATATTATTGTGATACGCTACTTTAACATTTTCTAAAACTGTTAACTGTTTAAATAAACGAATATTTTGAAAGGTTCTTGCAATACCTTTTTGGACCCTTTTATGAGTAACAAGATCTGTAATATCTTCGCCCATTAATTGAATAGTACCCGAAGTTGGCCTATAAAGACCAGTTATCAAATTAAATATCGTCGTCTTACCTGCACCATTTGGCCCAATTAATCCTATTAATTCCTTTTTATGCATTTCCATACTAAAGTTAGAAACCGCTTTTAAACCACCAAATTCAATTGAAAGATTATCAATTACTAAAACTTTACTATCCTGCATCATTGCCTTCATCCTTTTCTATCCTTATTTTAGACTTCGTTTTTTTGTGAAATAATTTTCTTAGTGTATCCCAGGTCAATTCTTTCGTCCCTAATAGTCCTTCTGGCCTAATTAACATTACAACAATTAATATAATACCATATATGAGAAGTTGATATCCACCAGGTGCATTTAAAAGCAATTTATATGAAATAAAAGTTAATAACGCAGTTGATAATAACGTTCCAGTAAAAGAACCTAGGCCTCCTAGAACAATAAAAACCAATAATTCAATTGATCGATCTTGCGAAAAAAGAGATGTACCTAAAAAAGAAGCAAAATGATAGTATAATCCTCCTGCTAATCCAGCAAAAATGGCTGATAACGTAAAAGTAAAGATTTTATATTTTTTAACTGGAATACCTGATGCTTCAGCTGCTATTTCATCTTCTCTAATGGCTAAAATAGCTCTACCATGTCGTGATTTAAAAATCATTATAAAACAAACAAGAGTTATAATTAGAAAACTTGCAAAAATTGGAGTATTACCAGCAATACTTGTATAGTAAGATGGACCATCTACACCATACTTAAACCCATCAATAGTCTGTAAATTATTAGCAATGGAAACAAATACTAAGCCTATACCTAAAGTTATAATCGCAAGATAGTCTCCCTTCATTCTACCAAGAACTGCAAGACCAATTAAATATCCGATAATACCTGTAAAAATGGCCCCTATAATAACCGCAAAAATTACTAAAATGTATCCAGCAAAATGAACTTGACCAGTGCCAACATTATAAAAAATTTCACGCATTTGACTAGCAGTATAATTATTCGTATGCATTACAACTTGATATATTTTTTGTGAAACATAACTTGCAACAATACCACCAACAAGCATAAAGCCACCATGACCTAATACCATTTCTCCAAGACAACCACAAACAATATTTAAAGATAATGCCGCAATAGAAAAAATAATCATCTGAGGAATAATTAATTTTAATGATAACGTTTTGGTTAAAAGGCTTAACACAATTACAAAGATAACACTACAAATGGTATTTAAAAGATATCTTTTATAATTTGGCTTTATTGATTTAGTTTTGTTAAATTCAACTTTTGCTTCCATCTTACACCTTCTCTCCTACCATTTTACCAAGAATTCCCGTTGGTTTAATCATTAAAATCAAAATTAGTAATCCATATACAATAGCTGGCGTCCATGTTGAAGTAACTGGAAAAGCCATAGAAAGTTGTTGTACAATTCCTATTATAAAACCACCAATAACTGCTCCTGGCAAACTACCAATACCCCCAACAACTGCTGCAACAAAAGGAATTAAACCGATTGCCTCAGTACCCACTGAAAATTTAAAATAAGGAATTCTAAGACAGTATACAACTGCTCCAATTCCAGCAAGTGCAGCACCGATTGCAAAAGTTAATGAAATCATTGCATCATTATTTATTCCCATAAGTTTTGCAGCAGAAGGATTTTCTGAGGTTGCTCTCATAGCTTTACCAAACTTAGTTTTGTTAATGAATAGAGTTATTAATAAAACTGTTACTATTGTAATTATAATTGTTATAATTGTCAATTGAAAATCCGTTAAATTTAAAAATTTAGGTGATCCTTTTTGTTCTTGAAATCTTATATTGAAAATAGAATATATAATATAACTCACCCCAATTGCTGTTATGAGAGCAGTTATTTTTTTTGTATTACGTTTTCTTAGAGGATAATATGCTAATTTTTCAGTAATTACTGAAACAATTGCACAAACTAACATTGATACAATTATACATATGACCATTGTAATAGGATTCGCACCAATTAATGCAGCTGTCCCATATGATACAAATGCTCCAATTGTAATAAATTCACCATGAGCAAAATTAATCATTCTAGCAATTCCATATACCATTGTATATCCTATTGCGATAAGTGCATAAATGCTTCCCATTCCAAGACCATTTATAAAACCACTATATAAATTGTTCCACATAATATTCTCCTTAACCTTATTTTAAAAATAGCATAGAAGAATCTATGCTATAATTTATTTATTATTCAACTGTTGTATAATATTTGTAATTTTTATTTTCAAAAGTCATCACAACAGCCGGCTTCACCGCATTACCATTTGCGGCAAAGGTAATTCTACCAGTAACAACATCAGCATAAAAATTACTACTGGTTAATACTTCTAAAACCTTATCAAATTCAATTGATTTCGCTTCTTCAACAGCTTTTTTATAAATATATACGGCATCATATCCAAGTGCAGCGAATGAAGTTGGATTTTCATTATATTTAGATTTATAAGAATTAACAAAATTATTTACAACAGCTTCATTAGAATCTACTGCAAAATGATTACTAAAATAACAATTCGTAAAATCATTCTCATCTACTCCATCAACAGACAAGACACCATCCCAACCATCTGCACCTACAATAGTACCATTATATCCTGCATCACGACCTTGAGAAACAATTGTTACAACTTTTTCATAATACTCTGGAAGAAAAACAACTTCAGCACCACTAGATTTTATTGAATTCCATGCTGTTTTGAAATCTACACTATTATTTTGATATGATTGTTCATATACAATATCAATCTGATTTGTAGTAGCTAAATTTTTAAAAGAATTGTATAACCCCATTGAATAAGAATCCTCATTATTATATAACACTGCAACCTTTGTTTTCTTTAAATTATTACTAATAAATTTTGCCGCAACTTCACCTTGATAAGAATCATTAAAGCAAGCTCTAAATATATTCGTTCTTAAATCTCTTTCATCACCATTTTTACCTACAATAATATAATCAGCAGTTCCTGTTGGTGTGATTACTAATAGTTTTTTACCAATTGCTTGCCCTACTAATCCTTCAGTAGCTCCTGAAGTAATGGCACCTAACATCAAATCAATGTTTTTTGCGTATTGAGTATTGAAAGCTGTAGCAGCTTTATCTGATGATGCCTCATCATCTATCATCCCTACCCATTCAATTTTCATTTGCTTATCATCAACCAAAATTCCACCATTGTTATTTATTTCTTCAATTGCAAGTTCAATCCCCTTCTTAGTAGAATTTCCATAAATTGCAACATCACCTGATATTGGTCCAACCGAAGCAATTCTAATAGTATCTTTTTTATCTTTTTTACATGACGTCACTGTCAATATTAATACAACCATTAAAGTAAATAAAGATATAATTTTTAACGATTTTTTCATAAGTACCTCCACTTTTTAATAAATATCTTCTATTATATAACAATTCTTTATATTTTTTTATATTTTCGGTAATGTAAACGCTTTAATCAAATAAAACTTTACAACTTTAATCATTAAAAATTCAAATAACTTTACAAAACTAACAAAAAGGTGTATAATAATATAGTAATTTTGGATGTCCCAGTAGCTCAGTCGGATAGAGCAACGGCCTTCTAAGCCGTGTGTCGGGAGTTCGAATCTCTTCTGGGACGCCATTTTGAATATTTATAAAGAATCTAGTTTAATACTAGGTTCTTTTTTTATAGTTTTTGAACTAAGGAAATGAAAAATAAAAGAATTACTATCATTTAGGCATTTTATTTATATTTTTTTCATAAAATATTTTGGTGATATAATGGTTATAATAGATGCTGGTCATGGTGGTTGGGATCCAGGTGGGGGAACTAATACCTACTTTAAAGAAAAAGATATGACCAAAAAAATTAGTGATTATCAAAAAATGCGTTTTGATGAATTAGGAATACCCGCTAAAAGAACAAGAATAGATGATGAAACATTAAATCCTGCTGAACGAGTTAATCGAGTTACAAATTTAGGTGCTAAAGTATCTGACATTCTTATCTCAAATCATATTAATAATGCAGGTAGTGGTGGTGGAGAGGTAATCTATTCTTTAAAAAGTAAAAATACTTTACCAAATATGATAGGCAATGCTTTACAAGCAGCAGGTCTACCGATAAGAAGTGTCTATCAAAGAATTGGTAAAAATGGTAATGATTTTTACTTTATTTTAAGAAATACTGAACCGGCTACCTCAATGATAATTGAATATGGTTTTGCTAATAATGAAGAGGACACCAATAGACTATTATATGAATGGCCAAAATTAGCTGAAGCAGTTGTAAAAAGTATTGCTGAATATTATGGTGTTGATTATAAAAAACCTGATTTTGAAACTTATATTGTTAAAAATAATGACTCATTATTTAAAATTGCAAATAAATTTAATACTAATGTGAATACTATTAAAGATTTAAATAATTTACAAAATGATACAATCATGCCAGGTATGCTTTTATTAATTCCAAATGCCTAAAAAAATAATAAAATTTTGTTTTTTCATTTTGTGTTTATTAGAAATTATTTTTTTTCTAATTCATTCTTTTACTTGGAAAAATTATTTCATTGATACAGTTGAACTATGGCTTTACAAAGTAGTAGTGTCAATAGTACCAATGTATGTATTTAGTAGTATTCTTATTACGATTCCTTTTATAAGCAAAATATTTTTTAATATATTTAAACCATTAAAGCTTTTTGAAAACCAAAAAGCTTTATCATTATTTACTATTAGTTTTTTAACAGGTAATCCTACTTCTACAATTTTAGTAAAAAAGGCTTATTTAAATAATGAAATTTCTTTAATTCAAGCGAACAATATAATTGATAGTTCTTCACATATTTCTTTTTTATTTATTATTTTAATATTTGATAAAGAAATAGCAATTATTTTAATTATTTCTCAAATAATTGCTACTTTAATTTTATATTTAACAAAAAAAAGACTCAATCCAAATATTACTAATTATAAAAATAATAGTATTTTAAATACTGTTAATGATATAATTGAAGATTTACCACTCGTTTTATTAAAAATACTTGCAACTATGATTATCGTTGTTATTTTTAAATTACCATTTATAATGTTTAATCATACTTTTTTAAACTATGTACTCGATTTTCTAGAGGTAACTACAGGTATCAACAATTTAGTTAATTATAACATTCATATCTATCTTAAATTATTTTTATGTAGTAGTCTTCTATCTATGAATGGTGGAGCTATTTTATTGCAAGTTTTTAACGTCATAAAAAAAACAAAACTAAGTTTTAGAAAATATCTTTATGGACGTTTTTTCCATGCTATACTATCTTCTATCATCAGTCTTGTTATATTAGTTTTAATTTAATTTTTTCTTTAAAGCTTTTTCTACAACTAGAGGCACAAATTTGCTAACATCGCCATTAAATTTAGCAATTTCTTTTACACTACTAGAAGATAAAAAAGAATATTCATGCGAACTCATTATAAAAATTGTTTCAATTTCATCATTTAAACATTTATTTAAAGTAGCTAATTGTAATTCATATTCAAAATCACTTACCATTCTCAATCCTCTAATCATCGCTTCTGCTTTAACACTTTTTGCAAATTCTACGGTTAAAAGTTTACTCGTCACAACTACTATATTTTGATAGTCTTTTAGCGTCTCTTTTAACAAGGAGACTCTTTCTTCGGTTGTGAATAGCGTATTTTTATTCATATTATTAGCCACCAATACATACAATTTGTCAAATAGATGACTAGATCTTTTAATAATATCTAAATGTCCATTCGTAACAGGATCAAAAGTTCCTGGATAAACACCAATTTTCATTTTCAATTTTCCCTTTCCAAAATTAAAATTTCACTACTTGCATACCTTCTGCATAGCTTTATTCGATATCCATCATAATCTTTTTGAACAATATCTTCTTTGGGATATTCACATACAATATATCCTCCTATTGCAATCATATCATTTTCCATAAGAAATATGCATAATTCATCAATTACTTTCATTCTAAAAGGAGGATCCAAAAAAACTATATCATATTTTTCTTTTATCAACTTTTTCAATATTGAATTATAAGTACCATGAATAATTGTTAATTGTTCTTCTACCCCCAAACTACTAGCATTTTTTTTAATAATTTCAATTGCTGCAAAGTTGGAATCGAGAATTGTAGAATGTCTAGCCCCTCTACTAATTGCTTCAAGCGATAAAGCACCACTACCACCAAAGACGTCTAAAATATTCATATCTACTAAGTAACCTCCAAGACTATTAAAAATCGCTTCTTTTACTTGGTCTAGAGTCGGTCTTGTAGATAATCCTTCAAGCGTTGATAATTTTCTACTTCGATATTTTCCCGCAATAATTCTCATAAATTTTTTCCTCTTTTTATGTATAAATGTTTATAAATGGTTAATACTATTTGTGTAAAGGATTTATCCTTTGGATTAAAATCTTTTTCTTCTCCTCTATTAATCGTTTATATATTTTATCTAAAAAAGCAATATACATCCCATATATTGCTTTTTTATTTTTTACTAATCTTCAATAATCTTTTCAATATAATAGAAATCATCACTTTCATCATGACAAATGATATAACGAACACCCACTACTTCAAATTCTGGATAATTGTTGGCTTTTTCATATTCTGTATTATGGTTTAAAATAATAGTATTGCCCTCATTTGGTTTTCCCCCTAATGATAATGGGAAGACATATGATACAACCCATCCAACCTGATTTTCAACTAAATAATCCTCACGTTTAATTTTGCGCCCAGTAAAATCATAAGCATATTCAACATCACCAAATTCATGTAACCAAATTTTTAAAGCTTCATCTTTTGTCATATAAATTCACTTCCTTCAATAATCCTTTATTGCAATTATATTATATCAAAAAAAGATAAAACTGTCAAATTTTAGTAAATTGTTACTTTTAAAAAGACCATTCATTATAGACTATCAATTTTAGACTGTTCTAATTCTTGAATAAATTGATTCTTATAAAGATTAAAATAATACCCTTTTTGTTTAAGCAATTCTAGATGTTGACCTTGTTCTATAATTTTTCCTTCTTTTAAAACAATAATCAAATCAGCATCAACGATTGTCGATAAACGATGAGCAACAACCAAGCTAGTACGATTTTTTAAAATCACTTTGATAGCATTTTGAATAATTTTTTCATTTTCTGTATCAATTGATGAAGTTGCTTCATCTAAAATTAATATTTTAGGATTTGATACAATTGCCCTAGCAAACGATAATAATTGTTTTTGACCAATTGATAGTTTATTGCCACCTTCGCCAATATCTGTTAAATAACCATCTGGTAATTTTTCAATAAACTCATCGGCATTTACAATCTTACATGCTCTTTTTACTTCTTCATCACTCGCATCAAGTCGTCCATAACGAACATTTTCTAAAATATTCCCACTAAATAAATGTGGAGTTTGTAACACATAGCCAATATTCGTATGCAACCAACCAATAGACCTTTTTTTATAATCTTTATTGTCAATTCGTATTTCTCCTGATGTCGGTTCATAAAATCTGCTAATCAAATTAATAATTGTAGATTTACCCGAACCTGTTTCTCCAACAAAAGCAATCATTTGTCCTGGCTTAATTTGCAAATTAAAATTTTCAAGTACCAATTTATCAGTTCCCTTATATTTAAAAGATACATTATCAAATTCAATACTTCCAATTAAATCTTCCCAATTTTCTTTTTTAGGATGATATAAATCACCATACTTCTCTACAACCTCTAAATTATCTTTTACATCAGGTTCAGTTTCGATAAGCGATATGACCCTTTCAGCAGAAGCTTGTGCCTGTTGAAAATCAGAAATAATTCTAGCAATTGACATTACAGGATCAAAAAAACGCATCGCATAGTCAATAAATAGATATAATGTACCTGTTGTAATTATCAATTTGATATTATCACTAAGCACTAATTTACCACCTTCTACTGCAATTACTGCAACCCCTAAATATCCAAGCACCAAAATTGTTGGCCAAAAAATAGAAGAAAATATAGCTGCTCTAATGGAACGTTTTTTCATTCTTGTAATTGTATTTTCAAATTCTTCTTCATTTTGTTTTTCTAAAACTAAAGTTTTAGTTGTATTAGAACCCATAAAACTTTCATTAAAAGAAGCCGTAATCTCAGAATTGATTTTTCTTACTCCACGATATTCTTTTAATATCTTTTTTCGAAAATACATTGTCAATATTAGAAAAACTGGTACTAAAATAATTAAAATGAGAGCTAGTCGCCAATTAATAATAATACTTACAATTAAAATACCAATCATTAACATAAAACCCCATAATAAATCAACAATTCCCCATGAAATAATGGATGCAAGTTTTCTAGCATCTGATGTCATTCGTGCCATAATCCAACCTGATGATGTTGTATCATAATATGAAAAAGATAATTTTTGCAATTTATCAAAAGCCTGTTTACGAATTTCAATTGTAGTATTTTCTTCAACAATTGAAGCAGCCCGAATAAAACACCACACCGTTAAGCCAAGAGCAATGGCTATAAAAGCATAAGCAGCAATAAATATCCATTTAGTTGAAAAATCTGGACTATCATTAAAATAATGCTCTAACGCATATTTATTTAAAAGAGGATATACTAAATCATTGGCTGCAAGTAAGATTACAGCAATTATCATTTGGACAATAATTTTTTTATCTTTAATTAATATTTTAAAGATTTTTTTCCATACTCCTAAATCAATTTTTTCAAATTCATCTTCAGTTTCCTCATTTTTTATAATCTCTTTTTTGAACTCTTTTTTTGATTTACTTTTCTTTTCTTGTTTTTTCTTTCTCTTCAATATCATACTTCTACCCCTTTATTATTTAGGATTTCGAAGAATTCTTTTTCTGCATCACCTTGAATATCCCATAATTTTTTATAAAGTCCATCTTCACTGATCAGTTCTTCATGAGTACCAATTTTAGATGCTTTACCATTTTCTAAAACAATTATCTTATCAGCTTGTCTAGCAGTAGTAATCCGGTGAGTAATAATAATTGTTGTGGCATGACTATTTTCTTTTAAAGCTTTTCTAATCATTAAATCCGTTTCAGTATCTACAGCACTTAATGAATCATCAAAAATAATTATTGGCTTATCATTAAGCAGCATTCTAGCAATTGCTAAACGTTGTTTTTGACCACCTGATAGAGTCGTACCTTTTTCTCCTACCATTGTTTCATAACCATTTTCAAAACTAGAAATATCTTTTTCAATTGAAGCAATTTTGGCAACCCTTCGAATATCCTCTTTTGATGCCTTGCTATTCGTAATTCTAATATTATCATACACACTTCTCGCAAAAAGAAAAGGTTCTTGTAATACAAGTCCAATTTGGCTTCTAATATATTCTTTTTTGAAATCCTTTAATTCGTTTCCACTTATTTTAACGCTACCATCTTTATAATCAATTAATCTTGTTAAAATCTTTGCAATCGTCGATTTACCTGATCCAGTTTTTCCAATAATAGCAACTGTTTGGCCAGATTCAATCTCAAAACTCAAATGTTGAAGTAAATGACTATCCGTATCATCAAATTTAAAACTTACATTATCAAAAACAATATCACCATTGACCTCATAACATCCTGTTGCATCATTTTCATATTCACTTTTTTCATCTAAAATTTCTTTAATTCTTCCAGCAGCTACACTACATTTTCCTAGGTCACTAACAATTCTACCAAGACTTCTTACTGGCCATATATATGAGCTAAGTAACATCATTACCGCAACAACGTCTGAACCAGAGATTACCCCAGGATTATTAATTAATAAAAAAATTGAAGTTGCCATCGTAATCAAGTATTGTATTAAAGTAGAAGCATCACTTACTCCCCAAAAGATAGCTGAAATCTTATTCAATTTCAAATTTTTGGCAGAGTAAATATCATTTTGTTTTTCAAATTTTTCTTTTTCAAAAAATTCATTGGCGAAAGCTTTAACCACTCTAACTCCTGCAATATTTTCTTGAATAATAGACATCAATTTCGCTTCTTCTTTTTCTATTTCAGTAAATTTTTTCTCAACATAGATACAAAAGACAATTGATGTAATTGCCGCAAGTGGAACAATGATTAAAGATACCCACATTAAGATTTGATTGATTCTAATCATTTGTAAAACTGCTGTAATCAGTACCGCAAAAATTGATATTAATTCAGGAAGTTGCGAACATAAACAGTTTCTAATTGTCTCATTATCAGTTGTACATCGTTGTATTAAATCACCCGTATCAACATTATTGTGATAACTATATGGTAAAGATTGAATATGTGCATACATATCTTTCCTTATTTTTTTAGCAAGTGTTTCACCAAAAAATTGACGATAGAATCCCATCAAAAATTTAAAAACACCTCTAGCGAATTGAAATAGAAAAAGTCCGATTGCCGCATATGTTATCATTTGAATTTTAGTTTCACCTTGATTGAAAATATCAATTACAAACTGTGGCAAATTATTTACAGATGTGGCATCATTTTCTAAAACTGATATTATATATTTTATAAACATTGAAACATAAGTATAAGTAGCTGAATCAATACCTGACATCAACATTATAATTATTAACATTGGTAAATATCTGATGACCAAGTAGCCAATATACTTTATTCCTTTTTTACTTTGTTTCATAATTTTTCATCCTTTATATGTTTTTAATATGTTATTTAAACAATCTAGTTAAATCATTTATATTTTCCTTTCGGCTAATAATTATCGGTTTTTCTCCCAACAAAACAACAGCCGGTTTGAATAAATTATTATAATTTGATGACATCGAATAATTGTATGCTCCTGTTGCGTAAACAACCATAATATCACCACTATCAATATGAGGTACTAAGACATTATGCCTAATAATATCACCTGACTCACAACACTTCCCTACAACATCTACTAAAATTTCTTTCTGATTATTCATTTTATTTACAATATCACATTCGTATACCGCATGATAAAGTGCAGGTCTAATATTATCAGTCATACCACCATTTACAAATAAATAATTTTTACCCCCATATGTTTTTTTGATTTGTGCACATTCGTATAAAGTAATCCCTGCTGGTCCTATAATTGAGCGTCCAGGTTCAATCATCACCTCTTTAATCATATTATTAGAAACCAACATTTCATCTAATTTCTGACTTAAACCAGACATCATATCTTTAATAGATAGACTTCTTTCTTGATACTCATATTTTATACCAAATCCTCCACCTAAATTTAAAAGTGGTAAAGAATACTTATATTTACTAGCAATCTCCATTTGAAATTTAATCATTTTATCAATTTCCATTTTAAAAGCTTCCATTTCATGTATTTGAGAACCAATATGAGCATGAAACCCTAATAAATTTAAGGATTTGGTCGTAGTTATGGTTTTCATGATATTATCTATCGTTTTTTCATCATAAATACTTTCACCAAATTTAGAAGTAAATTTAGCAGTTTGAATATATTGATGTGTATGCGCATCAATACCTGGATTTACACGAAATAAAATATTTTGTACTATTTTTCTTTCTTCACATAATTGGATTAAGTTCTTTAATTCATAATAATTATCTACAACAATTAATCCAATTTTATTTTCAATTGCAAAAATTAATTCTTCTTTTGATTTATTATTACCATGAAATACCAAATGGTTAGCAGGAAAATTAGCATTTAAAGCTACGTATAAATCCCCCATACTAACCGCATCCATATATAAGTTATATTCATTAATAATTTGTGCCATTTTTGGTACTAAAAAAGCCTTTGAAGCATAAACAATTGTAGATTTAAAATTTTGACCCCTAAAATATTTTTGATAATCCCTAATTGCTTCTCTAACACTAAATTCATCTACTAAATATAATGGTGTTGTATATTTTTTTGCTAAATCTTCTAATTTATAACCATTTAAATATGCATCATTATTTATAATTTTAAATCCTACTGGTTTCATCATCTTACTCCTAACATTTTCTTATCATCATTGCTTTCATTTTAAACAAGAGAAAAAGCATTAGAATTCTAATGCTTTGTGGCTTTAATCTTTCATCATTTTACCTTTTGAATCCGTAAACTTATCATTGCAAAGGATAACAATTCCATCTATCAATCCCCAAATTGAACCAATTCCGAAAGTAAATATTGTGACTAAAATTTGTGCAATCGCAATACCAGTATGTCCAGAATAAAAACGTCCAACCCCGAGTCCTCCTAGAAATATTTGAAGTAACCCACACGCCAATTTCGATTTATCGCTATATTCAATTGATGATAAATTTTGAAAAGTTAATTTTTGACCACAATTTTCACAAAATGAAGCATTATCTTGACATTCTTTTCCACATTTACTACAATATTTCATAGTTTCGCTCCTTTATATCTTTAAACTATCATCTATTATACAATATTTGAAAGTTTTTTTCAATTAATATAACTATCTTATTTAAGATACAATATCATTTTTATATATAATATTTAAATTTCCTTCTTTTTCTTCTTGCATTTGAGTTGGCAGAATAACTTTTTTTAAAAATTTAAATCCACACTTTTCCTGAACTCTTTTTGATTGATTGTTGTCAATAAAATATGAGCATGTAATAAAATCTAAATTACAATCATGAAATAAATAGTCAATCACTTTTTTTACTGCTTCTGGCATGATTCCTAAACCCCAATATTCTTTAGATAAAACAAACCCCAGTTCTCTTCCTTTTAGTTTTTTCAATTTTTCTTCATCAATATTTCTTAAATTCTCAATTCCAATTGATCCAATTACTTTATGATTGTTTTTATATACAATTGCAAAAGTTTTCTCTCCCTCAATAAATTTTTCTAAAATTTCTTGTGATTGTTTAATTGATTGATGGGGAAGCCATCCTGCCATTTGACCAACACCCCAAACCTTTGCATATGCATAAAAATCATCTAAATCACTTCTTTTAAAGGGACGTAACACTAAACGATTTGTTTCTAAAATACTATCTTTTATATTAATTTTTACATTCATACATCATTCTCCTTAGATTTTTCTTTTTTTAACGCTTCTCGCATATATTTAAAAGTTTCTTTTTCTCCTTTTTCAAGGTAAATTTTTAATAAAAATTCAAATTTTTCTCGCGTTTTATCATGTATAGGAAGATAATATCTTTCCTTATTATAATAATAATCCCAAACCATTTGGGGTTTAAACTTTTTCTTATTATAAACTTTAGATGCTGCTAAATGATCACAAAAACTTTCAAAAATATATTTATTAGGCATAGGAACTGGTTTGTAGATTTTATCATTTAAATCTAAATCAAGCCAATATTCAGGATGATGTTTATTACGTCCTTTATGATGTAACCATGCTTTACTGAATCCTATTTTTTTTCTTTCCTCACTAATTGGACTCCTTATTCCCTTATAATACTTTGCTCCATTGAAAAATTCAACAAAACTATATTTGGACAAATCATGGAGTAAACCTTGTTTATAAAGACCAATTTTGAAGCAATATTTCATAACTTTATGACGATGTTTAGTAATTGTTATAAAATGTTTCAACAGATGCATTTTATATTCTCCTTTAATTATATTTACTAAATTTATTTTTATTCTATCATAATTTATTTTATTTAGCAATGTATTTAAAAATAATAATAGCGTAGATTATATCTACGCTACTTTTTCCTTTTGATTACTATATTGAGCTTCATACATTGCTCGATACTTCCCATTTTTATTATATAATTCATCATGAGTACCAGATTCAACAATTTTTCCATCATCTAATACATAAATGTTATCAGCATATCTAATTGTTGACAGTCGGTGTGCAACCACAAAAGTGGTTCTACCAGCAGCTAAAACCTTTAAAGCATTTTGTATTAGAATCTCAGTTTCAGTATCAATATTAGCCGTAGCCTCATCTAATATTAAAATAGCAGGATTTCTTAATAAAATTCTTGCAAAGGATATCAATTGTTTTTCTCCAGTTGATAAATTACTACCTAAATATTCCAATTTAGTATGAATACCATCGGGATAATCTTTAACAAATTTTTTAGCCCCTATCATTTCTAGTACTCTTTCCACTTCATCATCAGAAGCATCAATACCAAACGTAATATTTGATTTAATCGTACCACTAAATAGTGCTGGCTCTTGTAATACATAACCAATATTACTTCTAACTTCTTGTTTTGTATAATTCATAAAGTCAACATCATCAATTAAAATCTTACCATCAACTAAATCATAAAATCTTTGAAGTAATATCATTAGCGTTGATTTACCAGAACCTGTATGCCCAACAAGCCCTATAAATTGCCCTGGTTTGACATGCATATTGATATGTTTTAATACATCACTTTCATCATAAGCAAAACTAACATCAATAAATTTAATGTCTCCTTTAAAATTAGGTCTTTCATTAAACCCTAAATATTTATCTTCTTCTTGATCTAATAAATCAAAAATTCTACTTGATGCCACAAAAGAATCTTCAAGTGAATTTAGATTAGCAAAGATTTCTCTAATTGGATCAAAAATTTTTGTAATGTAGGTTACATATAAATATAGAGCACCTGCTGTTATTGCTCCTTCTGCACTTAAAAATTGGCGACCAAAATAATAAATGATTAAGGCTAATAAGCCATTTTGAATTAATAATAAAAGTTCGCCTCCAAAAATAGAATTAATTTTCAATGCTTTCATCTTATTACCATAATTCGTAATTAATAATTCATCATATTCAGTTGTCATTGTTTCTTCTTTGTTAAATTGTTGAATTATTGATATTCCATCAACATACTGAGCCATTGCAGCATTGATAATTGAATTCATTTCTCTAATTCGATGATGATATTTATTATTCACCCTACGATAAACAGTCATCCATAAAAGAATTAAAGGAGTTGCAAGAAGAGTTAAAAGCGATAACATCCAATTCACTTTAAATAATTCAACATAAACCATGATTAATGAGATAGCAGCTGTTAAAATAGAAAAAATGACTTGGTAAAGTCCTCTAACTCCTTCTGAATCACTCGTAATCTTAGTTACAACTTTACCACTTGGTTCTGAAATAAAATACTTCATTGGTAACCTATTTAACTTACTAAAAGCATCATTTCGAATATCAAGAGTAAGCCTCATTGATGCGGTCAAAAAGAAAACATGTTGAAAATATCTAAAAATAATAATTATTATCGTCAAAGTACCATAAATAACTAGTAATTGAATAATGGGCGATATACTTGGCTGATAAAATTTCTTTAAATCATCTTTGGAAAGAATGGTTGTCTGAATTCTAGTTCCATCATTTAAAATTAATTCATCTGTTTCTTCATCATATTCAGTTACATGACTACTACTATACATACCACTCGAAACATAATATTTTCCATCAAGATATAAAATCGAAATCACTTCTGAAGATGTTTTTCCAAAAGTGATCACACGGCAGGCGATTCATGAAGGAGACTTTGGAAAAACGTGTGTCTATTATATTAAGCGTCAGAAGGGAGCCTGGGGGTATGAAAATATTCTGGAAGAAAAAGCTGTGACATGTTTTCCAAATAGAAATTCAGATTTCGTGGTACTTTTATCAGAAGTAGACGAACCGATGGTCGTAAGCACATCAGAACTGACAAATGGAGAACGGGTGAAATTAACAGAAAAAGATTAAGGAAAAGAATACAGCCTCACTACCGGGACTTTCAGGGGTGAGGCTGTTTCATTATGTTCTATGCATGTGCCGATTTATACAGGCTTTAAAACACATTGTCATCCGAATAATGCGTCATGATACCTTTCGCATTGTAGCCCAATATATTCCGTAACTTATCAATTGCATTTGCTTCTATATATTGATTATGCCATAACCGCTTCATAAGAACTACGGTCCTAATCGTAAGAACTGGAAACATTGTGAATGACAATGAAAAATGTACGACTATCACCAAAGCCGGAAGCCTAGAAACAGGAGATGCGACCTTGACCGGCATTTTAATGGCGCTGGTGGCAGGATTTTTCGGTGTGCTGGAAGAAACCGTCCGCAGAAAAAACGCCAGTAATGCGGTGGTAATTTAAAAAATATGGAAACAAGGAACGATATAGCTTAACGGCTATGCCGTTCTTTGTTTTTTACTTAAGTACATGTTAGAAATTCCCTGGTATCTGACAATCACACATTATTTTTGCGTAATTTAATGTGTGTTCGTCGCTTTACAGTTGACAATCACACATTATTTCAATATAATATAATGTGTGATTGTCAAAGAGGGGTGAGAAACATGAATGTTAAGGAGAAAATCGAAGAACTGCGAGAAGCGTCAGAGGACGGTACGATTACCGCAGCGCAAGTAACAGAAGCCGGACTGCACCGCAGCGTTTTACAGAAGTTTGTCAAGAGCGGCGAGATATACCGCTTCGGGCGTGGCCTGTATGTGTGGAGCGACGTATGGGAGGATGATTTCTACCTTTTACAGCGAAAGTATGGGCGCGGAATTTATTCGCACGATACTGCTTTGTATCTGCGGGGCTATTCGGATCGTACCCCGGCAAAATATACGATGACCTTTCCCAAAGGCTACAATGCTTCATCCTTGAAACGGGAAAATCTAATTGTCAAGCGCGTTGTGCCGGAGAACTATGAACTTGGCAGAATTGAAATGAAATCCCCATCCGGCAATCCAATTCGTGTTTACGATTTGGAACGGACGCTGTGTGACATCCTGCGCGGCAGCGGCAGTGATATACAGATTGTCGGAGAAGCTATGAAACGCTATGCAGCATCCAAGGATAAGAACATTCACAGACTGATGCAGTACGCAGATCAGCTTCGTGTGAAGCCAAAGGTGCTGCGATATATGGCAATGTCATTAACTTAAAAGCAGAAGATATTTATTCCGAAATGGATTAGATA
>ERZ825525.326-NODE-326-length-67101-cov-8.085180_pt1 | contig 67101 bp, 70 predicted proteins | sample MGYA00519930_ERZ825525 | MGnify/ENA primary metagenome ERZ825525 (study PRJEB31778, sample SAMEA3449203) | human gut metagenome | biome: human gut; feature: human-associated habitat; material: faeces | place: United Kingdom | collected 2010/2012 ... | reverse complement strand
CTCGGTTACGTACGCCAAAGTACGCGCCCTCGTAAGAACTTGCCAAGAAACGTCACGGGGTCCCCACAAGATACTTTTGTACTTGTGGGGCTTAAAGACATCAAATTCTCGCCGTTTTAAGGAGCTGGGGGGCGTTTGCCGTTTTAAGGTGTGTTGCACGGAAGAAAATAAACGCAGTGCGCGCTGTGGGCAAGTTATGGATAAATACCGAATAATGACAAAGACCGATTATAAACGCTTAAACTATTTATGTAAAATTCATAATAAAATTAACCGAATAAACATTGTACGGTATTAAAAGCAAATTTTCTTATCCAAAATACACTCAACCAGGATACCAGACAATTTCTCATTAAAAAGATGTTCATCTATACAGCAAGAGTGTCTTATTGACAGTATGACGTTTTTTATTTGTTTTGTTTCATCTGAAAACCACATTTTTTTGAAAAGCCTTTACTTAACAAATATCGTGTGTTAAAATATTGTAAGATTGTATAGGGAGAAAGTTATGTTACTCAACAGATTGCTCATAAAAACGGTCGCACCCGTTCCGAAAATCGAAAAATTCAAGACGTATTTGTTCGTTGCGCCGCACCCCGACGATATCGAAATTGCCGTGGGCAGCACCGTCGCAAGGCTTGCGCGCGAAGGGAAGGACGTATATTATCTCGTTTGCACCGACGGACGGTTCGGCACGGAAGACGAAAACATGTCGCCCGAAACGCTTGTTAAAATCCGCCGCGACGAACAACTGGCAGCCGCGAAAATTCTGGGCGTTAAGGACGTCAGATTTCTGCCTTTTGAGGACGGCGGCATGTACGACGAAGTCGCGCTCCGCATCGAAATCGCAAAAGTCATCGCAGAAATTAAGCCCGACGTCGTGATCGGCCCCGACCACAAACTGTACCCCGAAAGCCACCCCGACCATCTTCGTGTGGGAGAAGCGGTGTCAAAGGCGTATTTTATGTGCAGCAACGTCAATATGATGAAAAGCGTCGGGGCAACCCAAATTGCAAAACCAACGGTTCTGGCGTACTATTTCACCGGTAAACCCAACAGATTCGTCAAAATCACCAAAAAAGACTTTGAAAAAACAAAAGCGGCGTACGCTTGCTTCGTGTCACAATGTCCCCCGCCCGACAACGGCAAAAGTCTTATGCTGTATATGCGACTGAAAGTCCGTCTTAACGGCTTGCGAAGCTTCCATATTCGCGCCGACGCATTCAGAGTAATGAACAATATGCACATTCACTGCTGCGGCGAAGCGGAAGACACTGCAATCAGACGCCCGTTATAATAAGGAGAAAGTATGGCAAAACAAAAACTCACGCCCGAAGAAAAGGCACAAAGAAAAGCAGACAGAAAGGCGAAATTCAAGGCAATGAACGAGAAAAACGGCACTCGTTGGCAAGCCGTCAAATACTTACTTTGCACGGCAAGCGCGGGGATTATCCAGTTCGTTTCGTTCACGATAATGACTTATGCGTTCGCAAAACTCGACTGGGGCACGATAAATTTCATCACCGAAATGAAAAAGACGACCTTCGTCGCAACGACCGTCGCGCTTGCTCTGTCGGTTTTGTGGAACTTTACGTTAAACCGCAAATTCACGTTCAAATCGGCAAAGAACGTTCCCGTCGCAATGACGCTCGCGTTCTTGTTTTACGTCCCGTTTTATCCGTTCCAGACCTGGTACGTTCACTCCGTGTCAACCGCGCTCGGCGGCAAGGAATGGGCAAGCCTTATTGCGGAAGCAACCGTAATGCTTATCAACGGCGTTCTGGAATTCTGCTGGCAGAAATTCGTCATTTACAGGAAGTCCGCAAACACGGCAGCGCATAAGGAAACCGCGCCCGACGTCGCGCCCGACGCCGCGCCCGAAATCGAGCATATCAAAGACAGCGGAGTTTCGGTGGAAGATGTGACTTTGGGCGACACCGATACCATCACCAAAGGATAAAAAGTCATAATTTTGCGACCTTTTGAGTTTTTTCGGGAACCCGAAAATCCGTGTACGCATTAGTACACTAGGATTTTCAGAACCCCAAAAGAAACGTCAAAATCTCATCAAAATTCTGACTTTTTAGAGAGTGTGTTGCACGGAAGGGCAACCAAGTTAAATTCCCGCCTACAAAAGGCGGAAATTGTCTTTTTCGAGGCGAATAGAGTTTTCCGTTTTGCACAGAATAAAGGGCGGAGGGTTTATGAAATCATTGAAAAGTAAAAATGAAATCAACCAGGCGGCGTTTGCGCCGAATATGTATGATCCGCTTGGAATGTACGGCTGTTTCCCCGCGCTTATGACTTTTGTAACGTACGAGCCGCTTGAAACGCCCACGCAAGATGCGGACGACCTATAGGCACACGCGTCATAAACGGCGCTTTTGACCAAACGATTGTCGCTTGCGACAATCGTTTGTCTTTTGCTTGTTTATTCCTTTTCCCCAAAAGTACAAAAGTCTTGATTTTGAAAACGCATTATCGCGCGCGATAATGCTCACTCTTTTGCTTGTGTGCGCCTTTTTCCCACGGGTACACAGTATCCCGATGGGTCCCCGATTAGAGGTGTTTCGCAATGACAAAAGTGCTTTGCACGGAAGTGAACAAAGGGCATTGTCGAGACGACGTAATATGCGTTGCACTTGAAAGTATAATTCACCAAAAGCACAAAAAAAATCACCGATTGCTCGGTGATTCTTTTTTTGTTAAGCAATAATACTTATTTTGCGTCTTTTACGCCTTGTTCGGTTCCGTAATAAACGATTTTGCCCGTACGTTTAACAACGAGAGAATATTTGCCAACTTTGCCGGTGGGGGCATCTTTTTCAAATTTTTCCGCGTCGTCAGTCGTTTTGAATTTATAAATCGTAACGGCTTCGGTGGTGCTCTTCACAGCGGAAACAGACCAAACGATAGAAGCGTCTTCTTTGTCGGTTTCAGCACTGGAAACGGTGTAGCCTTTCTTTTCGAGTTTCTTCGTGAAAGATTCGGCGTTGCAAGCGCAAAGTACGGTTGCAAGAAGTGCCACAACAAGAATAACGGCAAGAATTTTGCCAATGTTCTTTTTCATAAACAATAAATCCTCCAAATATATTTAGATACGCTTATTATACGCGTGCAAGAAAAATATGTCAACGATTTTTCATTGACCGCGCCCGTTTGTTTTTGGTGTATTTCGCTTTGAAAAAGCGCGCGCTCGGGGTATACTTATAATAAATATCATCGGTAGTTTGGTCACAATAAATAAGTGTGAAAAAAGACACCTTGAAAAGCGATGATACGATGTTTTTGCCTGTCGGCAAAAGCGATGTTGCCTTCGGCGCGATGTGTGCCTTTGGCACGTTGCGGATAATTATTTGTCATTGCGGGCGTAAAGCAAGGAAGGGAAACCGAATTAAAACAAATAATATAAAGGGCGAAGAAATGATTATTCACGGGCTTAACAAACTGACTCTCCTGGACTATCCGGGGCTTACCGCATGCACGCTTTTTACGGGCGGGTGCAATTTCCGTTGTCCGTTTTGTCACAACGCGAGCCTTGTCGAAAATCCGACAGGACAACCCGTTATCCCCGAAGACGAAATATTCGCGTATCTTAAAAAGCGACAGGGCATACTGGAAGGCGTTTGTATCACCGGCGGCGAGCCGACTCTCAACCCCGACCTTATCGACTTTATGAAAAAGGTGAAGTCGCTTTCGTACAAAGTGAAGCTCGACACCAACGGCACGAACCCCGATATGCTGATCCGCGCGGTCGAAGAAGGGGCGGTGGACTACGTCGCGATGGACATTAAAAACAGCCCTGAAAATTACGGCATGTCCGTCGGCATAAAAAATTACGACACCGCAAAAATAAAACGCAGCGTGAAATACCTTCTTGAAGACCACGTCGATTACGAATTCCGCACGACCGTCGTCCGCGAATTTAACGACAAAAAATCCTTTTACGGCGTCGCCGACCTTATCTCGGGCGCGAAAAAATATTATCTTCAGGCATTTAAGGACAGCGGCGATCTGATTGACGAGACACTTCACGGGCTGACAAGAGAGGAAATGGAAGAAATATTGCCGATTTTCGACGGAAAAGTCGATAAAATTGAAATTCGCGGCATAGACTGATACCACAACATCTTGTGGTGCGGTTAAAAAAACAAATCAATATATTGATATAAAACAATTGACACGTGCATTTATGCGTGTTATTATGAATGTACTCGCAATAGCGATATGTCAGGGTGTTATCCGCTTGGATTTTTCAAAGAATCTTCACGGGAAACTCCCCTTTTTGTGCCCAAAAACGATAAAACGGCAAAATCTTGCGCCTTTTTAAGACGCAACGGATTGCAAAGAGTTTCACTAAATAAAAACAAAACGACGATGTCGTTAAGTATAAAGTAGTCAACAAAAGAAATTATAAAGGAAATGAGGAAAATGTATCAGGTAATTAAAAGAGACGGTAAAATAACCGATTTTGATCTTAACAAAGTCTCTGTCGCCATTACCAAAGCGTTTGAGGCGCAGAACAAGCAGTACGTTCCCGCAATCATCGACATGTTGACGCTCCGCGTTACCGCCGATTTCGAAAGCAAGATTGAAAACAATCTCGTCCACGTCGAAGACATCCAGGACAGCGTTGAGCACGTCCTTGAACAATCGGGCTACACCGACGTTGCGAAGGCATACATTCTTTACAGAAAACAACGTGAAAAGATCCGTAATATGAAGTCGACGATACTTGACTATAAGGAAGTCGTCAACAATTACGTCCATCTTGAAGACTGGCGCGTGAAAGAAAACTCCACGGTCACTTATTCCGTCGGCGGACTTATTCTCAGCAACAGCGGCGCAATCACCGCAAACTACTGGCTTTCGGAAGTTTACGACGAAGAAATCGCACGCGCTCACAAAAACGCCGATATTCACATCCACGATTTGTCGATGCTCACCGGTTACTGCGCCGGTTGGTCGCTGAAACAACTTATTCAGGAAGGTCTTGGTGGAATCCGCGGCAAAATCACGTCAAGCCCCGCGGCGCATCTTTCCACGCTTTGCAACCAGATGGTAAACTTTTTGGGCATCATGCAAAACGAATGGGCGGGCGCACAGGCTTTTTCCTCATTCGACACGTATCTTGCGCCGTTTGTCAAAGTCGATAACCTTTCTTATAAAGAAGTAAAGCAGTGCATACAATCCTTCATTTACGGCGTCAACACGCCCAGCCGTTGGGGTACGCAGGCTCCGTTCACCAACATCACGCTTGACTGGACGGTTCCTAACGATCTGGCGGAACTCAACGCAATCGTCGGCGGCAAAGAATGCGACTTCAAATACAAGGATTGCAAAAAAGAAATGGATATGGTCAATAAGGCCTTTATCGAAATCATGATCGAGGGCGACGCCAACGGCCGCGGTTTCCAATATCCTATCCCCACGTATTCCATCACCCGCGACTTCGACTGGTCGGAAACCGAAAACAACAAACTCCTGTTTGAAATGACCTCGAAATACGGCACCCCGTACTTCTCGAATTACATCAACAGCGATATGGAGCCTTCGGACGTCAGAAGTATGTGTTGCAGACTTCGCCTGGACCTTCGCGAACTTCGCAAGAAATCGGGCGGCTTCTTCGGCAGCGGCGAAAGCACGGGCTCTATCGGCGTCGTGACCATCAACCTTCCCAGAATCGCGTATCTCGCAACCGATAAGGCGGACTTCTATCGCCGCCTTGACAAGATGATGGACATCTCCGCGCGCAGCTTGAAAGTCAAACGCGACGTCATCACCAAACTCCTCGAAGAAGGGCTTTATCCTTACACCAAACGTTATCTCGGCACGTTCAGCAACCACTTCTCGACAATCGGTCTTGTCGGCATGAACGAGGCAGGGCTCAACGCAAAATGGCTCAGAAAAGACCTGACGAACGTCGAAACGCAGGAATTCGCAAAAGAAGTCCTCAACCATATGCGCGAAAGACTTTCCGATTATCAGGAACAGTACGGCGATTTGTACAACCTCGAAGCAACCCCGGCGGAATCCACTTCCTATCGTCTTGCAAAACACGATAAGGCGCAATTCCCCGAAATCATCACCGCTTCCGAAAACGACAATATCCCGTATTACACCAACAGCTCGCACCTTCCCGTCGGATACACTGCGGATATCTTCTCGGCACTCGACGTGCAGGACGAACTCCAGACGCTTTATACTTCGGGCACGGTATTCCACGCGTTCCTCGGCGAAAAACTTCCCGACTGGAAATCCACGGCAAAACTTGTCAGAACCATCGCGGAAAACTATAAACTGCCGTATTACACCATCTCGCCGACGTACAGCATCTGCAAAGAGCACGGCTATATCTCCGGCGAACACTTCAAGTGCCCCAAATGCGGACAACCCGCCGAAGTTTACAGCCGTATCACCGGCTACTATCGTCCCGTACAGAACTGGAACGACGGCAAACTGCAAGAGTTCTCGCAAAGGAAAACTTACGACATCGCAAACTCTTCGTATCACGGCGTAAACCAGCATATCGTCAGCGATACCTGCTGCGGCGAACAGGACGTGAGAGTGCAGGCCGATCCCAACTTCAAAAAGAACGACGGCGAAATCCTGTTGTTCACAACGAAAACCTGCCCCAACTGCAAAATGGCAAAAATGATGCTCGATAAAGCAGGTATCAAATACATCGTCATCGACGCGGAAGATCAGAAAGACCTTACCCAAAAATACGGCGTCAAAAAAGCCCCCACTATGCTCGTCGCGAACGGACAGGGCTACGACCGCTACGAAAACGCGAGCTTCATTAAAAAATTCGTTGAAAACGCAAAATAATTTATGATTTACGATGTAATTATCATAGGCGCGGGGACGGCAGGCATGACTGCCGCCCTCAACGCTTTAAGAAACGGCAAAACAGTCCTTGTGCTGGAAAAAGAAACCGTCGGCGGTCAGATTTCGCTTTCGCCGCGCGTCGAAAACTTCCCCACGATTACCGCAATCTCGGGGGCGGAACTCTCCGACAGACTGTTTGAACAGATTATGCACCACGGCGCGGATTTCGAGCTGGAAAAGGTCACCGGACTTAAAAAGGACGGCGACGTCTTCACCGTTCTTACCGACTACGGCGCGCACGAAGGGAAATCCGTCATCATCGCAACCGGCGCAAGCGCAAGACATATCGGCGTCCCCGGCGAAGACGAACTTATCGGTCACGGCGTGTCTTATTGTGCGCTGTGCGACGGAGCGTTTTACAAGGACGAAGAGGTCGCGCTCATCGGAGACGCCAATACCGCTTTGCAATACGCGCTGTTTTTGACGAATTATTGCAAAAAAGTCCACGTTTGCACGCTTTTCGACAGATTCTTTGCGGATAAAGCCCACGTAGACAACCTTATGACAAAAGATAACGTCGCGATTTATCACAACCTTTCGCTGAAAGAGTTTTTAAGTGGCGGCGGCGAACTTTCGGGGCTTGTTTTTGAAAATACCGTCGACAAATCGGAATTCCGTCTGCCCGTAAAAGCCGTGTTTATCGCGATAGGGCAAATCCCCGACAACTCCGCTTTCAAAGACTTCGTCGACATCGACAAAAACGGATATATCGTCGCGGGCGAAGACGGCACGACCAGAACCGACGGATTGTTCGTCGCGGGCGACTGCCGCACCAAACGTATCCGCCAACTCGCAACGGCGGCGGCGGACGGCGCGATTGCCGCAACCAACGCGTCCATTTATCTGAAATAAGAAAACGCAAGGGCTTTTTCGCCCGCCGATTCCTTGACAAACAAGTTGCAAAACGATAAAATCTTTTTTGCAACTTATAAAACGCTTCTGTAGTTAAATGGATATAATAAACCCCTCCTAAGGGTGTTTTTAACTCGGGAAAAACCACAATATATAGCGAGATGACTGCTATAAGACCACTATATATTGCGATTACTACATTATCAAATAATATCAGGTATTGTTTTGGGTATTATTTCGGTATCAAAAATCTTTTGCAATAACTTTTGAATCGTGCTATAATTTTGACACATCTGCCTGTACCTCAGTAGGATAGAGGGTCCGCCTCCTAAGCGGAACGCCGTTGGTTCGACTCCAATCAGGCAGGCCAGCCGTCAGTCACTTCTTTCGTGGAGTGACTGATTTTTTTATGCCTAAGCACTGCATATATTTCTTCCACATTTTGCTTTCGTGGCGGTTCATTTTCTTGAGATGTGGCAAAAGTTGGCTATAGTTTACAATCCATTTATTGCTGTATCTATACTTAAACACTGTCGTGTCTGTTTTCAAAAACTCGCGTATTTCATCGGGATGGATAAAACGGTCGCCCGTTTTTCTATTGTTGTTCCATTCTCTCGCACAATCTTCTATGCACCTTAACTTTGGGATTGAATACTCGTGTACTTCTAAATTGTATGGGTTCACTTTTTCAAAGAAATCTTTTGAGTCAATCAAAATTATGTTTTGTGAAATAGTATGTTTTATCCCATTCTGGAGTGCAATTCTACGAACGTTGTTTCGTCTTATGATTGTGCCACTATCTTCCTGCTTGAATATTCTGTGAATATCGCCTGAAGTCAAATATCTCATTGCTTTATCTCCTTCTTGCCATTTACAAATAGCAACAATTCATCCATATTGATAACCCAAGCGTTGCCGTATTTTAGCGGAGTAATTACGCCTTGTTTCATCAGTGTGACCAACATTTTGTAGTTAAGACAAGTGTCGGGATCGACTTGTTTTATCTCTTTTAATACGTCGGAAATTCTTCTCAGTCGTGGTAAATACATTTCTATGTTCTCCTTATAAAACTAAGCGAGTCGCTTAGCTATTAAGCAAATTACTTAACGCATCGGTGACTCGCTCTTGTGTATCGGGTATGAAGTGACTATAAACTTCAAGAGTAACTGTTGAATCACTATGACCAAGATATTTACTGACAGTCTGAATAGGTACATTCTGTGCTAAAAGAATACTGCAATACGTGTGTCTTAGACCGTGTGGCGAAACTCTTTTTAACCCGTGTTTTTTCTCGAATTTTGCAAGCCATTGTCCTGTGCTTGATGTTCCTTCCGGTTCTCTAAATATATTGACCGAAAAATAGTATTCGTCCAATTTTGAATCGAATTCATCGTCCGCTAGTCTGAACCAATCCATATATTTTCTTAGATCATCTAAAAGTTCGGCAGGAAGCGGAATATCTCTTTTTGACGTTCTCGACTTTGGATCTTTTTCATATATACCAAAGCCGTCGGTTGCAAGCCTATTACGTCTTATGTGAACAATTCTTTTGTCAAAATCGAAGTCCGACCAGCGTAAACCATGTAATTCAGCTGTTCTAACGCCCGTCAAAACCATAAATTTCAACGTAACGCGACGGTAAATCAAATCTTCGGGAAGTTCATCGAGTAGCTTGAGGAATTGCTTTACTTCCGTAAGTGAAAAAACTTCTTTTTCTTCGACCGGTTTTAGCGAGATATTGCAACTTGATGTTGATGCTCCGACTTTGGTTTTACATACAGGATTTTTTGTTATCCATTCATAGCGAACAGCTTCGTTGAAAATGGTTCTCAAAATACGTCTATGTCCCTTTATTGTTTCGGCTGAATACTCTCTGACTTTGAAAATTTGCTCGAAATAATCGTCGAATTTAATGTGACAATATTTGCAAATGTTCTTTGCTGTGCTTATATTTACTCCACCTTCAAGGTGTTTAAGTCTATATAAACTGTTCGCATTGATGATTTTTTCCCTTATCATTTCTCGAAAGTTTATGCTATCCGGCAAAGGATTTTTTAGCTTTGCCAAGTTAGTAGCCGTTCTCTCACCCGAACAGAACGAGTTCAGAAATAATTGAACGTGGCGAACAGTAATAGCCGAGATTGGTTTGTCGGCAAGATGATGCTCGACCAAGAATTCCGTAAATTTACCTTCCGTGTCGCATATTCTACTGTAATAACTTTTTGATAGATTTTGTAGCACGGTCGCCTTCCATTCTTTTACAAGCTGCGTAAAGGTTAGAACACCATCAGATACAACTCCATCGAGAGCTGATGTTTTTCCTGTCAACTTTATGCTTTCTTCAAATTCGATTTCCGCTTTTGTAACGTACTTTTTGAATTTAGCTTCCGAAAGACCGTCAACATTATGTATAGTTTTTACATACAGTTTTGATTTGCCTGTTGCGGGATCTAACCCATACGCTTGGATTTTTGCTTGTAAAACGCCTCTTTTGTTTGTTGTGATTTTTGAGTATGCCATTGTTTACCTCCTATTTTTCTTCTTTGATAGCGATATAATCTAAGAGGCTTTGCATATCAACAAGAACCTTGTTGCCGGCAGTCAGACACTTAATTTTGCCTTGTTTACACCAAGTTCGGATAGTATGAACGGTAACGGCGGTTTCTGCGTCTTCGGCTTTGATTATATCGAATGCTTTTTGAATGCTTCTTAACATTTCCCTTGTTCCTCCTTTTTTAGATTTGACGTTTTCAACCCTTGATTTCTTAATTGGTTGCTAACTTCTACATTGACGATAGCACGAAATATCTTTTGAGCGTGAGTACATTAAATCCAACTTTTAGAGAAATTTAGGTATAAAAATATCCAAATTAAGGTGGATTCAAGGGTATTTTCTTGTGGGAAAAGCACATAAAGGTAACATTCATTGTTCTTGCCTTGCGTTTGATTTGTTTTGTCTTTCGACACAAAACGATGTAATCGGGGCAGACGGCTTTTGCAACGAAAAAGCAAAGCGACGAGATAAAAAATTGGATAGGATATTTTCTTTGAATTGTATAACGGGTTTCAAAAACATAAAGGTTTTGTGGTGTTTCAAAGTCCTGTATCATTTCTGTCTGACTATTTTTTATCGAGCGTTGCAAAAGTCAAAGCCCCGATTATCATCCGCTGTCGAAAGACAACATAAAACCATTGATTTTTTCATTTTGAACATGATTGTACCAATAACGGGACACCACGCATTTTTCCATAAAATTCCCACCGAAAAATCATTGACTTTCTTATTGCGTAACAATATAATTGAATTATCCTAAATGAAAAACATTTTTCGTTTAGGACAAAAAGGAGTCCTTATGCGCAGCAAAAACGAACAAACATTGTCGGCAATATTGACGCTCATCAACGATTGTTATTTTCAAGAAGGGACATACCCGAGCCTTCAACAAATAGCGACAACAGTTGGTTTGTCAACGACTCAGACGTACAGATACGTGGATGAACTTATCAAGCGTGGCGAGATTGACAAAAAGGGCAAATTTGGTGATTTGCAAACAAAAGAAATTGCGAATACTATATGCAACAACAATCGTTTACCTATCGTTGGCGAGATTGCTTGTGGCGGACCGATACTTGCCGAAGAAAATATAGAATCCTATGTCACTTTTTCAAAAGAGTTGTTGGGATCGGGCAAGTTCTTCATTTTGAGAGCAAAGGGCGATAGCATGATAAACGCAGGGATTAACGACGGTGATTTGGTTATTGTTCGCCAGCAGGAAACTGCAGAGATAGGGCAAATCGTCGTTGCGCTTATCGGGAACGAGGCAACGCTCAAACGCTACTATTTGGACAACAAACGCAAAAAGATAAGACTCCATCCCGAAAACGACAAAATGGAAGATATGTTTTTTGACGATATAGCAATTCAAGGGGTAGCCGTAAAGGTGCTAAAAGATTTGGAATAAGGAGAGATATGGAAAAACAACGGACATACTTGTGCATCGATATGAAGTCGTTCTACGCTTCTGTAGAATGTGCCGAGCGTGGGTTAAGTCCGTTTGAAACCAATCTCGTTGTTGCAGACGAATCTCGCGGGAAAGGTGCGATTACCCTTGCAATATCCCCAAAGATGAAAGCATTGGGAGTGAAAAATCGTTGCAGGCTGTTTGAGATTCCGCAAAACATCAAGTATATTGTCGCGCTCCCGCGCATGAGCCTTTATATTAAGTATTGTGCCGACATATTTGAGATTTACCTTGACTATTTTTCCGAAGAAGATATTCATCAATATTCCATAGACGAGGCATTTATAGACGTTACGGACTACTTGTCCGTCTATAATCTCACGCCAAAGCAACTTGCAAAGAAAATCATAGACGAAATTGCAATCAGAACGCATATTCCTGCGACTTGCGGTATAGGAACCAATCTGTTTCTTGCTAAAATCGCACTCGATATAACGGCAAAACATTGCAAGGATCATATAGGTGAACTGACGGAAGAATCTTTCAAGGAAACGCTTTGGGAACATACTCCTATAACCGACTTTTGGAATATCGCGAAAGGTACGGCAAATAGGCTTGCAAGATACGGCATATATACTATGAAAGGTATTGCGCATGCGCCCGAAGATTTGTTATATAGGAATTTTGGTAAGAACGCCAAAATCCTTATAGACCACGCAAACGGGAGAGAGTCTTGTACCATTGCCGAAATAAAAAGTTATAAGAGCAAGTCAAAATCCATTTCCAACTCTCAAATTCTATTTAGCGATTACGATTATGACAAAGCGCATGTTGTAATTCAGGAAATGGCATTAACGGGTTGCCAAAGGCTGATAAGGGAGCATCTTATAGCAAGTCACGTCGGTATCTTCGTCGGATACTCAAAGGATGTTATCCCGCAGTCCGGCGGAACTATGAAAATGGCAAACAGCACAAACGTATATTCCGTTGTCAAAGAGTATGTGGATAGGTTGTACTATGAAACCATATCCAAAGATGTTCCGATAAGAAGACTTGGCATTTGCTTTTCGGGGCTTGCGGACGAATCGGCAGAAGGATATGACCTTTTCACCGATGTCGAGGCACTTGAAAGAGAGCGTAAACTTGAAAATGCCGTGCTGGAAATCAAAGATAGATTTGGCAAAAACGCTATGCTCCGGGCATTCGACCTGCAAGAAGGCGCGACTCAAATCACAAGAAACAAATTAATCGGGGGACATAATGGCGAATAGAAACGATGACTTAAATCGCGCGGCACAGTTTTTGCCTTTTGACGCTTTGAAAGGCTTGAGTGAAGAAATTCAAAGTCGTATAGAAAGACGTTCTCGGATTGAAAAAATAGAGTTGTCCGAAGAAAGCAAAGAAGAAATATCTGCGGTGCTTTGCAGAATAAAGCGCGGCACGGAAATCAAACTAAAATACTATAAAAACGGTCATTACCTTCTAGAAGAAGGTATCGTCACCAAAACTAATCAAGTTTATCATTGGTTGAGAGTGGGAGATTCTCAAATCTATTATGATGATATTTATGAAATTTGCATAGTTGCCGACTAAGACACGCCCCGCCTTAGAGTGACTATTCATATTTGGGTGCAGAAGATAGTCTTCCTGCGATACGGGACTTCCCACCCCTATCAAAGCAGTGGGCTAAATACAATTCTTCATGTATCTTGGGAAAAGGAGGATGGTACAAGTGGAATCTTCAAACCTTGCGCCAGTGAGTCTTTTTTGTCCGAATTGTGGAAGAAAAATCATTGGTTTTAAGGGTGATGACGGTAGTTTGAGAATCAAGTGCGACACGTGTAAAGCCGTGATCTTCAGCAAACGTCAAACCAGAAAGGAAATCAACTTAAAAGTTGTAGCAAGCAATTGACAATTTTATATTCGATTATACGGCACAGAAAGGTCCAACTGAAATAGTGTTTCTGATAAATCCTTTCTAAATACCATATAGTTAAGTGTTCGTGAAACACCTTCGGGTGTCAGAGCAAGGACGTAAACGCCTTGGCGAGCAGATAGTTCCAATTTTGAACTACTGTTTGTCAGGGCGTTTTTCTTTATCACCCCGACAAAAAATTAAAAAAGTTTTTCGAATGTCAAATAAACCTTGACATTTGATTGCGAGAATAGAGCCAACGAAGGCAAAGGAGGTGAGAAAGTGAAAGCATTAGAACGTCGGCAGGCGCTTTTAGAGTTGTTATGCGAAAGACGCTATGAAAAGATGGCGAATTTAGCGTTTGAATTCGGAGTGTCAAGACAAACCATACAAAACGACGTTTTGGAACTTTCACTTTCCTATCCAATCTATACTTCTGTAGGCAACAACGGCGGAGTTTATGTTCAAGAAGACTATTATCTTGGAAAAACATATCTCTCCGATGCGCAAGAAGAACTATTGAAACGGTTGTACTCAACTTGCAACGACGCAGATAAAAAAACTTTGCAATCGATAATCAAAAAATTCGGGAAACAAACAGGAGGCAAATAAGATGATGACACGTCAAGAAATACAGGCAGATCTCAGAGAGATTCGTTACTACTACAGCATGAAAGAGATGTTCGACAAAAGCGCGGATACGGTCAAACCGTTGGCGATTATTGAGAAGGTGAACAGGTACAACAAGGCTATGGAAAACGCTCCGGCAAAGATGCTTGCTCTCTATCTTTCGTTGTACGTGTACAACAACTCGCAGGCTGTTATAGCCGAAGATTGGCACCTTACAAGAGAGTCTATCAAAAACCAAAACAGACTGCTGCAAGAGTATCTGCAGAGTTCGTTATAAAAAACCACTGTGCTATCAAGGTTACGGGCAAAGGAGAAAAGTCAATGGAAGCAATATATTTCGATGATCTCGAGCCGATAGATTTCTTGCAGAATGCGGACAACGTGTATCGCACTGAAGAATATATCGTAAAGCAAAAACTCTCGCTTTCGCGCGACAAAAATTTGGAAGCTTATACCATAAGCACCGACACCTATTTTGCACGCACGAAGTTTAGAGACAGACTCTTCGACGAAGCCTTCTCAAGCAGAGTAAACGTCGATGGCAAAAGGATAAAAGCAAGTGCTTACATCAGGTCGTACATAGACTGAGATTTTTGTAAAACTATCCATAATCAACACTTAAAGTGTTAATTGTGGACAACTAAACTGCCATTTTAGCAAATTTATGCTATATGGATACAATCGTGTGCAAGCCTATTCGGACAAACAAAATCGACATTTTCGTTTTGGACTTTTCGAGAGATAAAGGTGGCCACCTTCCAAACAAAGTCGCACGAAACGAAGTGTTTCATTGAGCCGATTGGTAAGCATCAAATTACAACTTAATATCTACATTTTTCACGCTGAGCCAACGGCATTACGGGCAACGAAAATCATTCTAAAGCTGCACCAACGGCTATACGGGTAAAGGAGATTTACAATGGCAGCAAAAGCTGAACGTAGATGGAGCGTGCCTTCCAAACGTGCGAAGAGTTACGCATCCGAAAGAAAGAACAAAGTCCATGAACATGGCCCCAAAGAAGGTAAACAGTTGACCGATTACGAAGCAGGTCTTCGCTCCGGTTATCTTCAGGCGCAAGGCGACCACGCAGGACTTTACAAGTACAAAAAGGCTCTTGGTGAAGGCAAGACCAAAGCCGAGGCAAAAGTGATTTCCCGTACCGTCGGGAAGAAGAAATAAGGAGGTGAAAAAGCATGGCTAATAACATTATGGTTGAACGCGAAACCTTTGAAAGCAACGGCAAAACCTATTTCGGTTATTTCATCAAAGGCGTAGTCCGAGGCAAAGATATTCGCATCCAAATCGTCCCACCCAACAAAGATACCGACAAAGGCGGTTACAACGTTCTTGACGTCGTATTCGGAGATGCAATGCAAGCAGAACTCGTGGTGAAACCATTTGAAATGAAAGGCGCGGACGGAAACATTGTCAAGGGCAACACCTATGCTGTTCGTTCTTATGACGAAGACGGCGAAGTGTATGAATGTCCCGTAAAGCCCGCAAGGACTTCGGACAAGACCTTCCTCAATATGCTTTTGAGATAAAGCATAATTCCCGTAAAAGGCTACGGTTTGCCTAAGTGTGCCGTAGTTTTTTACATCAAATCTAAAAAAGGAGAAAAGATTATGTATCAAGAATTTAATCAACACAAACGCTCCGATACCATCAAATGGATTGTGGCGTTCTCACTCATTATCGTGCTTATGGCAGGTGTCGTCGCATCAATCTTGATTGCGGTAAGGGCTGACAAGGCAAACAAAAACCCTGCGTCCGTTGTTGAGCTTGAAGATGGTTCTTTGGTTGTAAACGATAGCGTTGCCACTGCATACAATATGCCCGCAAAATTGTTGTTTGCCGCGTCTTCCACACCGCGCGAAGCAAACCCCGGCCACACGGTGTCTATAAGACTCACCGCAACAGTTACACCTATCGAGGCAGAAAACAAAGCGGTAGATTGGTCTGTCGCATGGGTTGATCAAGAAACGAACAACGACAAAACCGTCACAGATTATGTCACCGTTACTCCCGATTCCGACGGCAGTGAAACCGCAACCGTGGTTTGCAAAAAAGCGTTTGATGGAGCGGAGATTGTCATCACAGTAAAGACGAGAGACGGCGGTTTCACGGCGCAATGCAAGGTTATCTACGTCGGCAATCCTTCCGAGATGGATATCATCGTAACAGGTGCGACAGTCAAACACGATGACGCATGGAACGTTGATATTGTTGAAGTGAAAAGCGGTGAGACATACTTGTTCGACATCAATTTTGACAACGATTTCGGTGTAGTCGGCAAAGGATTCACCCCAAACTATAAGATTTCGGGCGTTTCTTATGGCAAGCTTGTTCTTAAACGAGAGACTTTTGACTCAAACGGTACAATCACCGGAACAAGCGAGGTTGAGCAAGAAGTGTGCGTTGCAGACCTTTGGGACTCGGATCAATACATCTACACTTTCATGCAGGTTCAAAGCAGTTATGCGTTTTACAACAAGTTTTTGATTGAAAACGGCAAGTTGAAGGTGATAGCAGAAGACGTTTATTCGTCCACACAAGGTGCCTCTTATGGCCGTGGCGGTGGCGCAAGGTCAACGTTCTTGAGATACCAGGACAACAGGTTGCCTTACGTTCTTGTGACTGTTACCGAGCAAAACACCGGTCTTACCAAAACTCTTTGTGTTCGCACGACTTCGGGTGTTAACGGCGTTTCTCTTTCAAACGATACCCTTTACATATAAGGGGTGACGTATGAAGAAAAGCAACGCAGGTAGGATTGTATCCTACATACTCATCGTAATGGTTATTGTAGTGGCTATCGGCGTTTGCGCACATTTCACAGACGGTTTTGAAAGTGAATTTAAGACGTTTTATGCAACCGTAAACGGCAAGGATGTTATGAACTCGTCCGGCGGATACGTTTTGACTCCGGAAAGCCCTATGTCGGTTGACGTCAAATACACCTTTGGGGCGTTTAATAAGGAAGAAACTAAAGACTTTTCTTATAAAATTGTTCCCAACAAAAATGCGGAAGGCAATTTGGAGTTTGTCGTTGACGGGGAAACGCACTATTTGTCGGACGAAACGAATTTGGCGGAAGGGTTTGTGGTCGAAAAGACCGAAAAGTCTTTAAAACTTATGCCAAAAGGCGGTTTGACCGACATTTTGAAGGCATTGTATCCTGATTCGGAAATCAGCGATTGCACAGGAAAGGGCTACCCCGACATGTTCACACTCGTATTGACGTCGTATAATGGGAAATCAAACGTAAATTTGCATTTTGGATTGTCCATTAGCGTAAGCGGAGTAACGCTCGACAAGGCGGTGATCGAGCTATGACGAAAATAATGAGAACGAGAGGGATCGCTTTTCTGCTCGCTTTCATTATGGTGTTCTGCACTGTGTACTTCACGGTGCAGACGCCCGTCATTGTTTATGCTCAGGAAAGCAAAACCTACTCGAGCGTTTTGGACGATTTGAAAAAGGACAAATCTTTTGACGCGGGCCATTACCCCGCGAGCGCAACCGATTATTCTTTGAAAATCATTCAACTAGCCGAGAGCGTTGACAAAGAACTGTTTGTGTACGTCTATCAGCCAAGCGGTAAGGACAAAAACTTGAGAGCGTCCTCAATCAATATCTCGACCACAATTAACGACTCAATAAGTTTTACAAACTATAAGTTGGAGTATCTCAACTCCAGCGGAGTGTTTTACAAGTATAAAGTCAAAGATTTGGCCGTGAAATCGGATGCGGTGAGGCACTATGCCATAAGTTCGATATATCGACCGTTTGACGAGAGCATCGATGAGCAAGCGACGGGTGGCAATACTATAACCGAGGTGAATTACGATATTTCAAAGCAATATACCTTTGGCGAAATCAATGGTAAGCCATACGTCAATTGCGTGGACATCGAAACAATCGTTGTTACGGACAAATTCGTAGGATTTGTCAGATACCCCGATGGATTCCAACTCTATGTCGGTGCTTGCGACAGCCATTTCGTGGCGTTCAATACTAATAAGCCTATGGACAAACTTCTTGAAGCCGACGTGTATTACACAACGCAGGAATATTCTTCATCGTGGGCGGCATTTGTCGGAGAAAACGAAACGTTCGGCGAGAAAGCCGATAAATATGCTTATCTCAAATACACCGATAAAGTCGAACATACCGGCAGCGGTTGGTTTGCGGGAACGTATAAATGGGATAGAATCCAGACGGTTGATGACTTTATAAAAAGCGAAGATCGCGAGCAAATCTTTTCGGGCGCGATAATCGACGTGAAGATTTCATCGAAATTGACGGATTCTGCACTAGCTGAACTTCAAAGCAAAAAATGGGTTCTTCGTTTTGCGGAAACGGACTATTCGCTCTGGTCGGGACAAGGCTCTTACGGAACGTTTTCCACCATTGTGGGAGACGTAACCATACTTCGATTGAAGTTTGAAACAGACGGGATAACCTACAACTTGGGCGTTATAGACAACAAGCAATCGGGCAGCAAAGATCCGTCCAACGAAACGGACATTGACATAAGTTTGAACAAGCGGGGAAAAAATCTTTTATTCCTGCTTTTGCTCATCCTTTTGTTGATTATTTTAGCCCCGATTTTGCCGTATGTTCTTCAAGCAGTCGTATGGATAATTTCGCTGCCGTTCAAAGGTATTTCGGCGGCTGTAAAATCCACTAAACGACGGCGTGCCGAGAAGCGTGTCAGAAAAGAATTTGCCGACCGGTGGAACACAGGCGGAAAGTAAAATCTAACGAAAAGACGCCGGCGAATCGTATGGATCGTCGGCGTTATTTTTATCTATAAAAAACAGGAGAATTTCAATATGAAAACACTAAAAAGAATCTTGGCGATTTTATCGCTATTCATAGCAATTTTGGCGGTCAGTTATATCGTTTATACGGCAAAACAAATACCGCCCGAAAATGCGATCTCGGAGGTGCTGCATGAAATGGCAAAAACGGCTTAATATTGCGCTCACAATAGCACTTACCGTGGCGTTTGTTTTGCTTGGAGCGTTTGTGTTCAGAGTGTCATATTTGCGCGGTATCGAGGCTTTAACCGACCTATTTGGCAGTATAAAATACTATTTTTGTAAAATATTCGACTCGCCGACAAGCGAAAAGCCTGCTGTTTCCGAGTTCTCTAAGGTGATTAAATGGGACTTGTTATTGCCCGAGAATCTTGAGACGTTCAAGGCAAATTTCATAGTCTTTTGGAAAACCTTTGCCAGCAAAGAAAACTTCCTTGCATGGCTCAAATTCACGGGTGAAAAGGCAGGCTGTTTTTCAAAGATAATATTGCTGATTTTACCTTGTTTGCTGGCATTGTTTATGGCGGTCAAAACCTTCTATAATAAGCCCAATACAAAGCACAACCAAGACACCCTTCCACTGAAAATCTATAAGAAGATTACACTCTATTCTTACGTGCCGATACGAGACTTTTTGAAGCAGTATTATGAGTATGTGAAACAGCATTCTGCAATATGGATTGTTTGGCTTGTTTTGTGGGCCTTCAATCTCAATATCGCAAGCATAATAATCGCCTTTTTCGCCTATTATTTTTACTTTGCTGTGTCCTTTGATTTCGGCTCGTTCTACGTGCAATTTGTCAAGGTTGTTATGGACTTGCAGGTGATAGTAAGATATGTCCCCTTTTGGGCAATTTGTATCGTTGCGTGGCTTGGTTTCGAGCATTGGAGAAAAAATCTCGCGCTTGCAAAACTCAGACGAATGGAGATGTCCAACAGGGGTTTTATAAACGACCTACCCATTGTTTCGATGACGTGCGGAAGTATGGGTAAAAAGAAGACCACAATCATTACGGATATGGCTCTTTCGCAAGAAGTTATGTTCCGTTCCGTTGCCTATGACAAGTTGCAAAAGACGGATATGAAGTTTCCCAACTTCGGATGGATTGCTTTTGAAATGGAGCTTAGAAAGTGTATGGAACACGGTGTTGTTTACAATCTCGCCACCATAAAAGAGTGGGTGAATTTGAAACGGCAAAGATACGAAAAGCACCACAACGATGCTTGGCAACTCTTTGGATATGACAGTTGTAGGTATGGACTTTACTACACAGACGGACTAAGGACAAGTTACATATTCGACGTGCTTTCGACCTATGCGCAACTCTATTTCATCTACGTTATCCAAAGCAGCTTGTTGGTGTCCAACTATTCAATCCGCGAAGATAATTTGATGATAGACGAGGGCAACTTTCCCATGTGGTCCAACGATTTCTTCAGGAAGGAAGAACGTCCGTCTCGCCACGCTCACATTTTGGACTTTGACGTATTGCGACTTGGGAAAAAGGTGATTGAAAACAATCCGAACGCAGGAAGTTTTGAGTTTGGTGTTGTGTCGATTACCGAGGTTGGCAAGGAACGCGGCAACAATCTGGAACTGAAAGAAGTCAAGAAGGGCACGGAAGAAACCAATCAAAAGAACGACTTGTTCAACTTTTGGCTTAAAATGTGTCGTCACAGCGCAACCGTTGACAATTATCCTTTTGTGAAAGTCTTTGCCGATGAGCAACGCCCGGCGTCGTGGGGAGCGGACGCAAGAGATCTCTGTGATATAGTTCATATCGTGTCTTCCGGCAATAAGCGTCTTGCGCTTCCGTTCTTCACAATCGAGGATATGGTAAACGAATGGCTGTTTGGACGGTTTATGAAACTCTACTACAACTTCAGGTTTATCAGAGGGGATAACACCCTATTCATTTACTTGCTCAAACAAATTACGGCAGCGATATATAGGCGGAACGTGAAGATATACAACACCTACGGATTCAGTATCTCGAATATTGAAAAGGAGCGCGGCACTATGGACGGGAAAGCGGAAAAGAAGAAGTATTACGTTATGAACAAAAAGATTTATAGTCGGAGATTCTCGACGGACTGTTTCTCAGACTATTTCAATGACCTTGCAAGGAAAACAGGTGTTGGTTTGGAAGATTACCTTGAATACGAAACAGAAAAAGCGACGGTTGACGAATTGAAAATGCAGAACAGTTATTTCATTAACGCATTGTACAAGAATACCGATTCAAAAGAAAGTTCTGCGGACAATGATTAGAATGGCAATCGGTATCTCTTGTCAAGCACAAGGAGGTGTATATGCCATATCAAGAGGCAAAGGTCTATTGCGACGGCTCGCATTACATAGCGATTCCGCATACGACCAGAAAGACAAAACCAAGGACCACTCCGCCCGAAGAAATCATTGTCGTTGAAGAAAAGGATAAAAGGGCAAGTGAATCCGTCCCCACGGCTGAACCTGAAGCGACTTATGAAGAAGCAAGCGAATCCAAAGATTTAGCCGTAGAGCAACCAAAAGTTTCGGAGCCGTCAAAACGCTCCGTTACCAAAAAAGAATACTTTGAGGAGTTGTATCTTCAAAGCCAAAGTATGCCAAAAGGCATGCGCAAAAATTATATCAAAAAGGAGATGCTTCCATACTTTGAAACAGACGAACAAGCCGAGGAATACGTTGTAAAAAACCTTGAACGAAAACAGCGGAATTTGATTGCAAGAAAAGTGCGGATGTGGCGAAAAATCAACCTGCAAAACTTCAACTATTTTTGCACTTTTACGTATGATTCTGCCTTGCATACCGAGGAGACCTTTAGGCGAAAATTGAAAAATTATCTTCGCAATTTGTGTTACAGAAAAGGCTGGAAATATATAGGTGTTTGGGAACGGTCGCCGGAGAAAAACAGGTTGCACTTTCACGGTATATTTTATATCCCGGACGGCACGATGAGAGAACTTGTGCCAATTGAAGATTATAACCTAAATACACACAAACGGCAGATAACATATCAAAACATAGACTTTAACTCTCGTTTCGGTAGAAGTGACTTTGTTGCGATAAACTCAAAACTTGATCTCGGAGAGATGATGCAGTATATTATCAAGTACCTTGAAAAGACCGGGGAAAAACTCGTGTACTCAAAAGGGCTACCGCAGTTTTTCATATCCGATATTATGGACAAAGACGTTGCCGCCACAATAGGAATCGAAGATAAAAAGTTGCTTCTATTTGATGATTTTTCTTGTTGGAACGAAGGCGAATATATCGGCGAAGTTTCGGCTGAAACAATAAGCAAACTCCGAAAAGTAAACTGAATGAAAATAAGCGTAATACAAGGCTTAAAAATGAAAAAACCGCAAGTCGAAAAACGGGCGCATGACTGCAAGCGGTGTAGCGGCAGCATCGCCCTTCGACGCGCTTTCATTTTCCAAGTATAGTGAGTCGAGTTCAGTTGCAGCGGCGTGTGCTTGTCTGGCGGAGCGAAGCGACGCCACTTGTTCAAGACAAGCACACGCCGTAATCTCATAAGGTATAGTTTTGGGAATGAAAATGGAATTTTTAGTGCCCAGAACTATTTGATTATAATAGAAACTGGACGTTCCGCTTGCGGGTGAGTAATTGATTAATTTTTTAGTTGAAGTGATTTCTCGTGTATGGTATAATTAATCATATATTTCGATGGAGGAAAATTCAGTGTCTAATAGCAATCTTCAATCCTTAGTAATCCCGACGGCCAATTTCATAGACTCTTTTATTCAACACAATACAACTAATCATGATGATAAGTGCGCATGCAAAGAGTTTCTGGACCTGTTGAATGAAGCGTTCAATGAAGAAAAAGCAATTGATTATTTAAAAAGCGTAATTTATGATCGCTTAGCCTCAGATAAAGCGAATCTCAAAAAAGGAGATAGCGGAAAAAGCTATCGCAATATGTATAATTATTTCGAGGGAAAACCAAATTCAAAGTTTCGCCTCCCGACTAGGGACAAGCTAATTCAAATTTGCTTTGACTTTGAGATTTCTAATCGAGAGAAAATAAATGCCCTTTTTGATAAAATGTATTGCGAGCGACTGTACTTAAAAGACGGTAGGGATTTTGTTGTCTACTGCTGTTTGACAAAACCTAAAATTAAAGCGGAAATGGAAGCCCTTTATCCGTGTGAAAAAAAATGTTTAGATTGCATTGATGATTTTATAAGAGATGAAAATATTAATCTAAAACGTAGTTTTATAAAGCAAGGATTTGATGGCGGAGCAAGTAAATATACTTCCGAAATATATGAAGAAATTGAAGATTTGATTGAATCAGTAGACGATATTAAGTTGTATTATCGCGAAAATATGCCCATTTTTTTGCAGCAACGACAATATACTGTGAGAAAATACTTGTCAAAGATGTCAAAACTTGCAGATAAAAGATTGTTGGAAGTAATTTTTTTCAGTGATTTTGATGAATCATTCAATACTATGAGTTCTTTGTATAAAAAAATATTGGCATCGTTTTCAACATATTGCAAAGGAGGCAGGGGAGGAAATGACGTATCAATATCTTCTGTGAGTTTAATTCCGGGAATCTTTGATAAGAAGAATGCAGATGATCCAAATTTCCCAGATCCAATCGACATGGAGTTAACTGTTTTCGATAGACCAATTATAGATAAACTAGAGCGCATTGATTATTTAATGCCTCGCGGAACTTTTCTTTTAATGTATTTGTTCTTTTTGGCTGCGGAAGCAGAAGAACGTGGATTGGAAGAAATAGATTGGGTCACCAAACTAAATGTGAGATTGGATGATGCCGGCTTTGCATTATTTAATGAAGATGGAGTTTTGATAGATAAAATTGTGTCTTTATATATTCAAGCCTTTGGTTTTTATACCGAAACGATTGAAGATATTTTGCAGTTTATCACTTTTGTATCGAGATTGGAAGAAGTTTGTCCTTTTGATGATTAACTGGAAAAGCAATTGCTCGAATAATCTTCCTGGTTTGCTAGAATATACACAAAAAGGAGTGCGATTATGGTGTATATTACTGGCGACATGCACGCAGAACAAAGGCTAAATGATGTAATTGAATTTTCCAAAAGGAACAAAGACGTAACTTCACTCATTATCCTTGGGGATTTTGGTGGTATTTGGGAAGACAACGATTTTACGATAATAAATGAATTGTCAAAGTTAAAAATTGATATTCTCTTTATTGACGGAAATCACGAGAACTTCGACCTATTAAATACCTACCCCATCGAAGAATGGAATGGCGGAAAAGTTCATAAAATCTCGCATAATATAAGGCACTTAATCAGAGGTTACGTATTCAATATCGCTGGTAAAAAATTCTTTGCTTTCGGCGGGGCTGAAAGTAAAGATAAGGGTAAACGCCGGGAACATGTTTCTTGGTGGAAGCAAGAAATTGCTTCTACGGAAGACGTTGAAACCGCACAGCATACTTTGTTGCAAAACAATGCTGTTGACTATGTGATTACACATGTTGGACAAATGGAAATCGTACAAGAAATGTCAAGTATTTCGCCGAGATTTCAAGTTGATAAACAATCGGTAACTGTATCGCAACTGTTACAAAATACTAAGTATTATCGGTGGTTTTTCGGACACTATCACAATGACATTGACTATATAACAGACGATTGCAAGAATTACAGTTGTGTTTACAGACGGTTTATCCCAATCAAGGAGGTTTGACTATATGATAGATAATAGATGCTCTTTGGTGCTTAATACCCAAGAAAAGATTTGTATAAACGGTAAAGAATATCTTATCAAGGAAGAAATTGGCCGCGGAGCTTCCTGCATTTGTTATGCGGCAACTTCGTGTGAAAACGGATTGAACTATATACTTAAAGAGTTTTATCCTTTAACTTGCGCTAAACGCAACGTTGATATGAAAATCGTGGCAAAAAGCGGAGCGACGGAGGAATTTTTACAATGCAAGGAAAAATTTGAAAACCTTTACGATAATAATCTGACAATACAAAAAGCACATAAAAATCTTTTTGTCGAACCGAACTACGAATTGAGTGGCAACGGTTATATTATTATGCCTGCGCGAGATCTATGCACTCTTTCCGAGTGGGTATCAGACAATATACCGCAAGACAGCGCAAACAATACCGTAATAGACGGTTATCTTAATAATGCATTAAACATTCTTCATAGCATTGCTGAGCAACTCGAAATATATCAAAAAAATGATATTATTCACTTTGACATAAAGCCCGACAATATCTTCGTGTTTAAAGAAAATAACGGCTATTTTGCAAGAATTATCGACTTTGATTCAATGATGACATTTTCGGAAATCGAAGAACTGCTTGATAAAAATCAGCTGTTAAAACTGTATTCTACTGCGAACTGTTATGGCGAAGAAACACGTGCAAGTTTCTACGCTAAACTGAAAGATGGTTTTTCTGAAAAATGGAAGCAGCTTGATGTCTACCCTTTGGGAAGATTGTGTACCTTTATTTTGACCGGAAATAAAATTCCTGATATTGACGATTTTACGGAAGATAGCAGTTTTCTTGTGTCGAATAAATCGGATACGGTCAATATCCGCAAATATGTGTTTGATCGGTTCATTGACAAGTTGACAGCCGGTTTTGGCAACAGATATTCCGATGCCGCAACGGTTAAATTTGTCATCGAAAATCTACAGACGTTTATGTCTTGTTACGGTTATTTCGACAACCAACTCAAATACAGAAAAGATATAGTTCCCAATCTTTTGTGCAACAAAATTGCTTATGAAACAAAGGGCGCGCTTTCCCCTTTAGAAAATCTTATAAAAAGCGAAAATATTTTTGAGAACAAACAAAGCTTGCTTTTAGTCGCAGGGTGCGGAATGGGCAAAAGTACCGCGCTACGTAAATTGTACTTAGACGCCATTCTCTTTAACCAGTCAAAGTATCGTTTTGTATACTATCCGCTTAGAGAATGTGGCAGTGAAAAACAAGCAAAAAATCTTGAGAAAGATGTCTTCGCCTTCAGTTTAATAGACAAAAACAACGCTGTAGTACTTCTTGATGCTTTTGACGAATCCGAAGGTAATGACGGTGGAGATTGCCGAAAAGAATTGACTGCAAGAATTAACGCTATTTGCGAAACAAACAGTGTTATTCTGACATCAAGAATTGAAGTAAAAGATCTGCGATCGGTAAAAAAAGTCACTTGCCAAGCAAAAGACTTTTCCAATAGTGAGATGTTAAAGAGAATTCAGGATAACAGCCCATGGGTAAAGAGTCTCCACGGTGATATTTTAGCAAATCCTCTTTACGTCATAATGGCTGAAAGTGTTTCTCTTATTGATGATTATGCACGAGAAGAAAAAGGCAATAGTTCAAGTTGTTGGAACTTGATACAGTCCCAAATGGTTGGCACTATACACGATGGACATTGCCAGATAAATTATGCCGGCGAATTAATATATAACTATGTTATAGTTTCTATTTTGACTCAGTTTAATAATAATTACGGTCGCATTCGTGATGCTATTGGGGCAATAGAGACCTTGCGAGACACATCGTTAATCTTTAACGAGCAGGCAGCTGCTGAAAAAATCCAAGAAAAACTTGGCTTGCTTCCTATAAAGTATAAGTTCAAGCAAGTCTTTAATGGCTACTATAAAGCATTCGCAGAAAATAATTCAGGGACATGCAACTCTTTTGAGAGGGACATATTCTTGTTTATTATGCGTAATTGCAATATTTTTACAAACGCATATAGAAGCGGCCCACAAGTGCATGCAAACCTATGGGATATGCCACAAAATGTAGAAAATATTATTTGCAGTATAAACTGTTTGTCCGAAGTTTGCGGTTGTCTTTATAACAAAGATATTCAATTATCTGCTTTCCAAGAGACAAGGCGCGATAACCTACAAAAGTTAATTGATTTTTGTAAAACGGAATCATCCTTGAATACTAACATTTTGTGCAGATTGTTTTTTTCACATCCTATCTTGAGAAATTTAGATTTTTCTGGTATGGATTTGAGTTTTGTTAATGTATTTCATACTCTTGAAAAATGCAAGTTTGATGGGTGCAAGATGTTTGTCCGTAAAGGCAATTTTGTTGATTGCTCGTTTGAAAGCATAACAAAAGATTCTTTCTTTTATCCGGAGATAATGGAGGGTTTTTGTTATGTTGAAAATGGAAATATTCTAACAAAAGACAAAAAAACATTAGTACAAGTTGCAACATTTGACGACCACATGTGCTTTGCTAATCTAAGCAATAAAACTATTTCCCTTTTGAAAAATGTCATTTTAAATGCATTTGGCGATCTTGAATGCAATGAGATTGTGATTCCTGAATCCATTCAAAAGCTAATCGCTTTTAGTCAATGTCACAAAGTGTGCAATACTTTACACATAGCAAAAAACACTAGAATTACCAATTTTGACAATGATAGTCTTTCCAAAGGCACAATACGAAATCTTGAGGATGTTGTTGATAATATCGTGATAGATAATAGTGTTCTTTATGAGGAATATGGCGGTTGCATATATAAAAGAGAGGAGAGTAAACAAATTAAGGATGAAGAAGGAAATTGTTATAGGACGTTGTTATGGATTAATCAATGCGAGTCAATCTCTTTTTATGATGCTATAATATATCCTATCGTTCATTCATTTAAGATTAAGCCTGAAAGCAAATGGAAAAACGTTCGTCTTCCCTCGTTAATATTGCCTAGTGGCCAAGTGCCGCGAAAAAAAATGTATACGGTTGAAGCTTTGATGGATCAAATATTGCACTTGTCTTCAGTCGAAATGCTTGAAAACTTGCCTTTAGGCTATAAGATAGTAAACGGCTTTGTGTTAAATAACGACAAAATAGTATATGATCTAAAGAGGACTAGGGATTTTCTGTTTCTTCCAGATGAGATGTTGGAAAATCTATATGACTTCTTATCAAAAGATTTGCCATCAATAGGTTTTTTATTTAACCCCGCTCCATATAAATACTTGGTTATTACAAGGGGCTTTTTCTCTCAGAAAAGCGAATCTATAGAATTGTTTGAAAAATGGTTAACCTATAATATGAACAAATTGGTTGTTATGCTTGTCGGTCGCAATAATACGATACACAAAGACGTGCTGGAATATATCGGAACCCATATATTGATTTTAGACGAGTTAGAGGGACAAACAAAAAAAGAAATCGAGAAGCAATTGCATATTTGGGATAATTATTATAAACAAAAGATGCAAATTTGAAATGCGCACTATTTATTAGACCGGCCATTGCCGGTCTATTTTTTTGTCAAAAGATCTACTGGAAAAGCAATGCCCATTTTCAAATTATTAATATGGTAGAATTCAATCATCAAATAACGAACGGCAAGTTCGGAAGGAGAAAAGAAAATGGCAAACATTGCAATTAGCAATCATGCAAACAAAAGAATCAAACAAAGAGTGGGTATCAAAAGTTTCAGCGCGCAAGTGGGATATGTTGAAAAGGCGTATACCTTTGGACTTCGCAAGCAAGATTGCACCTGCGCATCTCTTCGCTTGTTGGAAGGAAGAGAAGAATTTTCAAATGATCGAGAACTTGTGTTGTTTAGAGATCAAATCTTCGTCTTTGATGGTCTTACTTTGGTGACGGTATTACCTGTTGATCAGGATTATCAAAAACTTATGAACAAAGTCAGATGCAAGCGCAACAAGAGAGTCGCTTAATTGGAAGAGGTAAGGAGGATACGAAAATGTTGTTAAGAACAGATGTAAATAAGGTAAATGAACTTGTATATCGGGTGGCAAAAGCATACGGCGCGGAGATTGTTGACGCATACGTTTGGGGGCCATCGGAAAAATACCCGGATTCGTGTTCTATGTATTATGTCATAAAATACGGATTCGCTGTAAAAAAGATACGGATATCCGACCATAGTAAACAGCATAAAGATGCCGTAGGACAAACGAGTCTGAGAAGTATAACGGTTAACAAAAAAACGACTTATAAGAATCTGGAACGATTTGTCATCAACAGTATCAACCAAGTCAAACGAGGAGCGATCTACGCCGCTTTTGACTATATAGCCGAATGTGCATAAAAGGAGAAAAACACAAATGAGCAAATTTGATCAAATTGCAGGATATGCAGGAGAAAAGAAAGAACTTATGGATATTTGCAAACTCATCAAAAAATATGATGAGTTTTCAGGACGCGGATTCAGATTGCCGCGCGGGATTTTGCTTTGCGGGGAGCCGGGCGTTGGCAAAACCGCGCTGGCAGAGGCTCTTATCTCAGAGACCGGCATTTTCTGTCAAAAAATCGACTTTAACGCCGTTGACGACGATAATGTGAGCGAATATCTGGATGCAAAATTTAAAGAGGCAAAACAAAACGTTCCCGCGATCGTTTTTATGGATGAACTGGACAAGTTTGTCGGCAATCCGGGATTTGGCATTAGAAATACTTACGATATGGACTCCGCCCGCAAAATATTGAAAGCGATGGATGACAATGCAAGCAAAGATATTATGGTCGTTGCAACGATCAACAACGTTGATATGCTTTGTCCTGCGCTTACGCGTTCGGGAAGATTTGACAAGATCATCACCATTCCGCTCCCTGAACTTGAAGACCGCAAAAACATCATTCGGTTGTATTGCGAAGGCAAGGCAATAGACAAAAAAGTCAACGTGAACAATATCGCCAAAATCACTGCGGGTTTCTCCGGCGCGGACATTGAGTGTCTGATTAACGAAGCCGGGTTGAGTTCTGTTGTTGCCGAGAGAAATTGTATCACACAAGAAGATATCGAAGACGCAATCAACAAGATTGTGTTCAAAAGCAGCAAAAAAATTAAACCGCTCGACAAACAAGACAGGGATATTGTCGCGGTGCATGAGGCGGGGCATCTTGTTGCATGTCTTCTTCTCAACAGCGATAGCGTTGGCGGCGCGTCTATTCTTCCGCAAGGAAAGGCGGGCGGACACGTGAAAATTGCACAGTGCAATCGGGGCGTGCGAGAAAAAGGCAAGGTTCTTGACCAAGTCGTGATTGCGCTTTCGGGTAAGGCGGCGGAAAAAGTCTTCTTTGAAAAAGAAGATTATCTGGGCGCGACGAGCGATATCGAGCATGCATACGAAATGGTCAGAAGACTTGTCACCGGCGGATGCGGATATGGCTTCGAATATTATTTCAAAGCCGATGACAGCCCCTTTTCCAATATCATCTTGTCGGAAAAGAAGTTGCAAATGATCGAGAACAAATGCGATGCCGTTTTACTTGATTGTTTGGAGAGAGCAAGTGTACTAATGAGTGACAACGTTGATCTGATCAACAAATACGTTGCGGCTTTAAAACGCAACTTCACGCTTTCTCGCGACGATATCATGCGTATCTATAAGCGAGAATGCGCCAAAAAGCAATTGAATGTCGAAATACACAATAAATAATATAATAAATCAGGAGATAAATATATGATGATACCGAATATTTTGTTTAGAAGATCACAAAAAGGTGTGTGCCTTGGATATGCACCCAACGGAAGAAAGGTGTTCGTTGACGTGTTCAACACGCCCAACGTTGGCATTATCGACGATCAGTACGATCGCCTTTGTGAAAACGTCACCAATTTTGCAAACTCGTTGTTGGCGCTTGGATGTTTTTCAGTCGTGATGGTGGAAAACGAACCGAAAGTCACTCCGTCCTCCGACTATACGAGAATTGACATCTCAAAAGCGCGTGAGTATTATCGCGAGTTGAGGGAAGAAATCGAAAGACGTATGTTCCTGTTTAAGCAGTGCAATGTGCATAATATCGATGAATACAATTGCAAGCAAGAAAACAAACTCAAAAGAATTGCGGTTTTCGTTTGCATCGAAGATAGCGAGGCAATGGGTGATCGTGCCGATTTTAGATGGATCTCGGTCATGAGCAAAGCGTTTGGGATTTTTATGTGCTACTATTCAACGCGTGATAACGTGAGACGCGCTCTGTATGCATTCGAAGAAGCAAACTACATAGAGTTTGAAAAAATCAAAACAACGCTCCAAGATGATCCGCTTTTTTATGGCGTGATTGACTTTGCTATAGAAGAGAAGGCAATCAATGCAAAAATGCTGTGCAACCGTTTCTCGTTGGCAAAAAATCAAGCGGCATACTATATGAGCGTCTTGGAAAAACTCGGTTTTATTGGTGAAGAAGTCTGTTATCGCGTCCTACCGGATCAAAGTTCAAAATGGAGAGCACTTGAAAAAGCACGCTCTTTTCTAAACTAAGTTAAGACACAAGTACACGACGAAAGCTCACATTATGGAATGGGGTAATCAAAAATTGATATGATTTTTCTAAGCTGCAAGGGGGCAAGCAGGGATTGATTCTTTTATATACTACGGCACGTCTAACAGGCAAAACCGATAATTTGGGCAAATTTTATCAGTACCGTAATTAATCAACAAAATGGCAATGACAATTCTAATTTTAATTGTTTCCGTTCGCATTCACAATTAATTATGTCTAAACAAAATGCAAGCATAATAAATATTTTCACGCGTATCTGCAAATTACTACTGGCTTTATTTGACATATAGTGTTATAATCTGTTTGTAAGTGTTAAAAAATGCGAGGCGGTCTAGCTTATGAAATATAATTATCCTAAAGCAATCAAAAAATTAAGGGCAAAGCTTGATTTGTCACAAGAAGAGTTGGCGAAATTGTTAAACGTATCTTTTGTATCTGTTAATAGATGGGAAACAGGAAAGCACGAGCCAACAATTATCATTAAAGAAAGACTTAGCGACATTTTTGACGAAAACAATATCATTCTTGAGGAGAATAAATAACTATGGCAATAAAAAAAGAAAAGAAGCAAAAACCATTAGAACAGGTATTAATGGACTCTTGTAACAAACTTCGTTCAAATATGAGCGGAATTAATTATATGTATTTTGTCATGGGGCTTGTGTTCTTAAAATTCGCATCATTGAAATTTGAAAAACGCAGACAAGAACTTCTCAATAGCGAAGATTCTTTTGCCGTCGATATGCCTTCGTTTTATGCGGAAAAGAATGTCTTTTATATCCCCGAACAAGCGAGATGGGCTTTCATCAGCGATAATGCAAAAAAATCTAAAATAACTTTGACAGTCGAAGAAAATGGAGAGAAAAAAGAAAAAGACTTTACTATCGGTATGCTTGTCGATAATGCGTTGGAGCTTTTGGAGCGCAACAACAGCCAATTGAAAGGTGCATTGCCTATTGGTAATTATGCCAAAACTTCTCTTCCGCAATCAAACTTTGCATCTCTTATTGCTGAGATTGACAAAATCCATGAAGATGAAGAACATCCAATGAATGACTTAATTGGCAAGACATATCAATATATGCTAAATGCTTTCGCCATAAAGACCGCAGATGAAAAAGGAGAGTTTTACACACCTGATAATATCGTCGATTTAATCACGACTGTGATTGAACCGTATAAAGGCAAAGTATATGATCCCTGCTGTGGAAGTGGTGGAATGTTTATCCAGTCATATAAATTTGTAGAGGCGCATAGAGGGGATGTTAACTCAATTTCCGTATATGGTCAAGAATCTAATCCTGATACTTGGCGACTTGCAAAAATGAATCTTGGCATTCGCGGCATTCCTGCAAACCTCGGCAAAAAGGAAGCGGACACATTTAGCGAAGATCAACATAAAAACGAAAAATTTGATTTTATTATAGCAAATCCCCCTTTCAATTTGCCTAATTGGCGTGGCGAAAATGAACTCGTCGATGATTATCGTTGGAAAGGTTATGGGCTTCCTCCTGTTTCGAATGCGAACTATGCATGGATTTTGCATATGCTTTCAAAACTATCAATTAATGGCGTTGCGGGGTTCTTGCTTGCAAACGGCGCATTGGGTGATACCGACACAATCGAGATACGAAAGAATCTCATTAAGAATCACAAAATTGAAGCCATTATCGTTTTGCCTAGAGAGATGTTCTATTATACCGATATCTCGGTTACACTATGGATTTTGGATAACAATAAATCCGCAAGAAAAGTTATCCAAGACGGCAAAGAAGTTATGCTCCGTGATAGGACAAATGAAATCTTATTTATGGATTTGCGTAGAATGGGTCACAAGTCGAACGAGGGTTATATTGAGCTCGGCTACGACACCGATATGCAACTTGTAAAACGGACGCTTAACGCATGGCAATCCCCCGATTGGAAAACGTCATACAAAGATGTGCCCGAATTCTGCTGTAGTTGCACAATAGACGAAATAAAAAATGGCGTCACCGATAAAAAGCAAAAAGAAAACGGCACCAATATCAATTTAGCAGAAGGCGATTCTTTGTGGTCTCTTGTCCCATCTAAATATATTGAGTTTATCGATCATGATTTGGATATCGACTTTCCAAAAGAAATGGCACGCATTCAGCAAGAAATAAAAGAACTACTTAAAGAGGAAAAGGCTTCTCAAAAACAATTAGAAGACGCCTTTAAGGGTATCGGCTATGGCATTGAATAGAGTAAGATTTGGAGATTACATAAAACTTGTCAAAGAAAAGTGTGGCATTAGCAATCTCACTCCAAACGATGTTTCTGGTATAAATAGAGATAAGGAGTTTTTTGAGCCGTCAAAACAAGTTGGCAGCAACACTTCTTCTTATAAAATCGTTCCGCCAAACTGCTTTGCTTGTAATATTATGCACGTTGGAAGAGATGTTGTTCTTCCTATTGCATTAAATACTAGTAATAAAAACAAAATCGTTAGCCCCGCATATATCGTTTTTGAATGGACAGGAGAGAAAGTATTACTAAAAGAGTATCTTTTCATAATGCTGAAATCAAATGAAAAAGATAGATACTTTTGGTTCCATTGCGATTCCTCTGTTAGAGATGGTATGGATTGGGATGCTTTTTGCGATATAGAGTTAGAAGTCCCCTCAATAGAGATACAAAAAAAGTATGTGGCGATTTATGAAGGTTTGCTAGCTAATCTCCGCTCCTACGAAAAAGGGCTTGACGACTTAAAACTCGTTTGTGACGGCTATATTGAGGATTTGAGAAAAAATTATCCATCAAAGGCTCTAAGTTCTTTTGCAAGGCTTGTTGATAATCGAAACAAAGAATTAAAATATACTAATGTCTATGGGCTAACAGTTTACAAAAAATTTATTGAAACAAAGGCCGACTTATCTGATGTTTCATTGCATAATTACAAAGTAGTTAAAAAAGGAGATATTGCATTCGTCCCAACGACCAACCGAAATGGTGATAGAATTGCTTGCGCTTTGTGCAAGGAAACTTGTATTGTTTCTCAAATTTATGAAACTATGGAATTAGATGAAAAAGTGGTATATTCGCCATATATATTTATGTGGTTTGAAAGAAAAGAAATGGATAGATATGCCAGATACAATTCTTGGGGCAGTGCCCGTGAAAATATAACTTGGGAGGATTTAGGTTCTTATAAAATACCAATTCCGCCAATTGATGTTCAAAAATCGATAGCAAAAGTATCTGAATCAATATGTGATAGGAAAAGTTATATATACATTCTTAAGCAACAAATTTTATCAATCTGTCCTGTTTTGATTCGTGGCTCTATATTGGAAGCGCAAGGAGGGGAAAATGCCTAATTACAAATTTAGCGAATCAAGCTTCGAAAATGCAGTAATAGACCTGTTTATTGAGCATGATTATTCGTATGAATGTGGCTATGACATTCACAGGACAAACCAAGAGGTCCTTTTGGTTGATGATTTTAAGGCATATATATCAAAAAGATATTCTGTCCTCAATCTTCAAGACGATGAGATAGATGCTATATTAAACAACTTGCTTTATGCCAAAGGCACGTCACTTTATGCCACTATGAAACTGACATTAAAGGAATTGAGAGCTGGCTTTATGCTTGACAGGAGCAGTTACAACCAGCCGAATGAGCTGATTGAATATTTTGATTATGACAACGAAGGAAATAATGTTTTTAAAGTTGTTAATCAATTTGAGATAAAGGGCTATGCTCTTCGTAGGCCTGACCTTGTTGTGTTTATTAACGGCATTCCCGTATCGGTAGTTGAATTAAAAAATCTAAGTGACGCAAAAGTAAAACTATACGATGCATATGAGCAATTGCATATAAGATACACTAGGGACATTGAAAATTTGATGCGTTTTTCCTTCATCTCGATTATTTCTGATGGCGTTAATACGAAATGTGGCTCTTTGTTTGCAAATTATAAGCATTATTTTCCATGGAAATCAGTTGACGGAAAAACCTATAGCGAGGATGGTATTCCAAGCTTGTTAACGATGATTGAAGGCCTCTTTAATCACAAAACACTTTTGAATTTAATTCATCACTATGTGTATTTTCCCGACACATCTAAGAAAGATTTGATGATATTGCCAAAATATTCGCAATATTATGCCACAGAGCTTTTATTTGAGAATGTTAGAAATCACATACGTCCTATAGGCGACGGTAAAGGCGGAACTTATTTTGGAGCTACTGGTTGTGGCAAGTCTTACACAATGCTTTTCTTGGCAAGACGACTAGCAACGGCAAGTGAATTAAACAATCCAACAATAGTTTTATTAACCGATAGGACAGATCTCGATGATCAATTGTCAGAAATTTTTGAAGCTTCAAAAGAATTTTTGATTGATGAAAACACTATGAATGTGCCTTCAAGAGAGGTTCTTAATCAAAAAGTCAAAGGTATTACTCATGGCGGCGTTTTCCTTATGACCGTTCAGAAGTTTGATGAGAATGTAAAGCTTCTTAGTGCCAGAAACAACATTATTTGTATTTCAGATGAAGCTCATAGGACTCAAGTAAACCTGGACACAGTGCTAAAAATTGATGATAATGGTATTAGAAAGCATCATGGATTTGCAACAAATCTAAGGAATTCATTCCCTAACGCCACTTATGTAGGTTTTACGGGAACACCGATTGACGCAAGCATAAAGGTTTTCGGCCCTATTGTTGCTTCATACAAGATGAAACAGGCTGTTGATGACGGTTCTACTGTAGGCATAGATTTGCTTCCCGGTCCTTCTGCTGTTAGACTTGATGAAACTAAGCTCGCTATTGTCGATAGATTTTACAACGAACAACTAAAAGAAGGAGCTAATAAATACGAAGTAAACAAGTCTATTAAAGACATGACAAAAGTAAGGACGATTATTGATCAAGATGCTCGTCTTGATTTAGTTGTAGAACATTTTATCAAGCACTACGAATTACGCGTTAAAGAAGGTGCTACAGTTAAAGGAAAAGCAATGTTTGTCTGCTATGACAGAAAAATTGCATTTAAAGTTTATAAAAAAATCATTGCGAAACGTCCCGAGTGGAATGAAAAGAGAAAGACACAAGAAAACGAAGAAAACCTTTCTTACGAAGAACTTAATAAGTTAAAGCCCGTTGAAATGATAAAGTTCATTGCCACTCGCGGAGCAAACGACGAACTCGATTTATACAATGCTTTGGAAGATGCCCAGAAACAAGATTTGGCGACTCTCTTCAAGGATGAAAATTCCAATTTCAAAATTGCTATCGTTGTAGATATGTGGGTTACGGGTTTTGATTGCGAATGTCTTGATACGATGTATCTAGATAAGCCGTTAGAAAAGCATACTTTAATTCAAACTATATCTCGAGTCAATCGAGTATTTGAAGGCAAAGACAAAGGCTTGATTGTTGACTATATAGGCATAGAAGCATCCCTTGCAAAAGCTATGCAATTATATAGTGGAGATATTAATCCAATTTCTGAGATCGAAGGTTCTTACATAATTTTTAAGGACCAGTTGTCTCTTGTGGATGAATTAATGCACGGCTTTGACTATGCCAATTTTGAAAGCGGCACAGACCTTGAGCGTCTTTTGATTTTGAATAGGGCCATAGAATTTGTGCAGAAAACCGAAGAAAAGGAAACAAATTTTATGGGCTTAGTTCAAAGAATGAAAAAAGCATTCGACATTTGTGTCGGCGATCCGAGGATTACTGATTCAGAGATGGTACGACTTCACTTCTATTGTGCTATAAGAAGTGGTATCTTGAAGCTAAATAGAGAAGATACGCCTGATGCCGAAAGAATGAATGAGGAAGTTAAAAAACTTGTCGATGCTTGCATTGCAGTTATGGAGGAACAAGAAGAAGGTGAAGTTGAAAAAACTGAAATTTTTAGTGATGCGTATCTCAAAAAAATACAAGGCATACCATATAAAAATACAAAATTCAAAATGTTGCTTGATTTGCTAAGAACAGCAATAAGGAGATATTCAAAAACAAATAAATTTAAAGCGGAAGAATTCTCGAAGAGAATGAAAGATCTTGTCGAAAGATACAATAAACGAGATGGACAAATTTTGGTCTCTAACGATGATGTTATCAATGAGTTCATTGATTCTTTGAGTGATGAAGCGCAAAGAATACTGGATGATTTGCAAAAAGATGCCAATGAATTCAAAAAAATGGGGATATCTTTTGAAGAAAAGGCGTTTTATGACATTCTAAAATCTATTAGAGATAAATACAACTTCGACTATCCTGAAGAAAAACTGATTGATCTAGCAAAAAAAGTAAAATCAGTTGTAGACGATAAGGTCAAATACACAGATTGGTCATCGAAAAGTGATATTAAGGCTAGTTTACAATCTGATATCATACGTCTTTTGAATAGAAACGGATATCCCCCAATGACCTTTGAAGATGTTTATGCAAAAGTACTAGCTCAGGTTGAAAACTATAAAAAATACGAGGAATAAGAAATGGGAAAATCCGTAAAAGAATTGCAAATAGATATAATAAACAATAGGTTAGATGTAGTTTCTATATTAAGGAAGGCACACTTGATTGCCTCAAAATTAGACTTGACCGATTTTGACAAATGGATAACCAATGAGTTGAATGGATACGATGACTCCGCAACAATACCAAAGTATAGAAGGATTGTTGGCGAAATAAAGGCAAAAAATCCTTATAATGGCCTAATTCCAGTAATGTTATCTTCGGAAATTGCCTCCGAATTAAATGTTAGGATGATTGATAGCCCGATGTCTGAAATAGCCTCATTAGCTCGTGATAATAGCACGATTTCAATAAGTTTACCGACTGAACAATCTGAAACGCTGTGCGCTAGCGAGGGAATAACCTTCCCTTGTTATTTTATATGTGATTCGTATTATTTTAAAGGAATTATTGACAGCGTCAAAAATACTTTATTAGAGTGGTGTATTAAGCTAGAAAAAGATGGAATACTCGGAGAAGAGTTTGACTTCAGTAATCAAGAGGTCGAAAAGGCGAAAGAAGTGCCACAACAAATCAATTATTACGGTCAAGTGATTAATGGCGATGTTAATAATTCTCAAGTCTTTTCAGGGGACAGCAACTCATTAGACGTTACATTTCACTGCTATTCAACTCTTGTAGATGAAATTCGTTCGAGTTTAAAAAGCGAACAAATAGAAGAGGATAAGAAAAACGAAGCGTTGGAAATAGTAAGTGATATTGATGATTCGATAAAACAAGAGAAAAGGCCATCGTTTATCAAATCTGCTTTTACTGGACTTAAGGACTTTTTGATTGCTGCGGGGGCAAGCATTACCGCCTCTATAATATCATCCAAAATAAGTGGGATATAAAAATGAAAACGTCAAAAAGAGAAATCCGGAACAAAAAACTTACATCGGATTTATTACATAAGATTGAAGAAGACATAAAGCCATGTCATTGCTTATTGTGTGGCAAAAAAAGTAAATCATTTTGCAACTCTCATGTAGTACCACAGTTTATATTAGCATAAAAATAGCCGAGCATATGCCCGGCTATTCTTGTGTTTAGGGAATATAGACTTTGTCGTTTACTTGTATTGCATTGCGTTCTTCACTCCCTACCTTTTGGATAATTCTCGAAGGTTCTCCCATCGAACAAGCTCTTAGAATTAACTTATCTTGTTTTGGTTCGGTCAATCGCTCTATGTTTCCGTCAAGGAATTGTGTATCGTCGGATACTTCGATTATGTCAAAGCCACGGCGAATAAGATCGGCAGAAAACTGCCATTTCTTTTCAAAATATCCGTATGAGTCCATAATGATGGAGATGTCTTTTTCTTTGTGGTATGCGGTGATTCTGTAATAATTTGCCATAATGTATTCTCCTTTATGCAGCAAGTTTTTTGAGTTGTCTGTTTGCAAATGGCAACCATTTTTTGTTTACGAACTCAAGGATGTTGTCGTTCGGGGTGCTGTCGTTCTTTCCGTAACATTGAAGTATCTTCTTGCGAGAAGGTGAGTATTCCACCGTTACAAGCGGTGTGTTCGGGGCATCTTTCGTGCGGATAAAGAAAATGAGGGATTCTTCTCGCACAAACTTTTGGTCATAGTTCATTCTGCCTACGCAATGTTCAAGGATTTGACCTTCTCTCACAAGGTCGCTTGGAGATAGGGCAATGATCGCAACGTAGTCGGACTTTCTGTCATATTGCAAGCCCAAATACTTCTCGGCAACCGCTGCGAACTTCTCATAGAAGTCCTTGCGCTTCTGCTCGTCATCCCGTGCAAGCATCGTGTGGTATTCGTCAATGCGTATATCGTGCCAACGTTTGAAATCGTGAGGATAACGATTTTTCTCGTCGGTCATATTCAGTCCTAAATAGTTGCACGCATTCCAATAGTCAAGATAACTGTGCGTATTGGTGTTTTGTTTGGACAAGTAGTGATATAGCTTTTCTCGCTCGCGCTTGAACGCGTCTCTCAAAGGAGCCATGGTTTGGTCTTTGTCCATAGAGAGTTTTGCTTTATAATACGACTGCAACTCAAGTACGTTGCGATTCTTTTTGTATGCCTGCAAAACAACGGAGATATACAGAGAAGACTTGTTTAACGTGTTTCTGTTTTGAGCAAGCCATTTTCTAAAACGCTTATCTTGTCCGCACAACTTTAATATCTGTTTTGACATAGCGAGATTATGTAATCCGAGTTTTGTGAGATATTCGATTTGCGGATACTGTTCGTAAAGTCGCAAGTATTTGAAAACGTCAATCCCCGTGAATCTGTCTATTGCGCTGAACTTGTATTCCGGGAAGTGTTCAAGGATATATTCGCGGTTGATTATCGGGGCATAGGGATCGTACAAATTGTCAACCGTCCAACCCCATTCGCTGTATTCGTACCAAGGCTTATATGAAGTCAATCCCTCGGCATGCCAGCCAACAGAATATCCGCCAATGTTGGTGTAATACATATCTTTCACAAAGCATTTGTCCGAGTGAACGCCGTGCACCGCAACTTGTTTGCAATACCAAACGCCTTTCTTGACTTTGACCGCAACGGTTACTTTGACAAGCTCGCCATCATTTTTTGTAAGGTAAGAATAGAAGTGGTTTCTTGCATAAGTGCCGTTGTAAAACTTCTTGTCGTATTGGTGTATTTTCTCTCTTATGTATTTCGGAATAGGTTTTATCTTTTCAATCTTCATTTTATTTAATCTCCAATGTGTTTCCGAATATCTCAAATAGTTTTGAAATAATCGTGTTGTTTGGCTCTAAATCTTCACCCAAAATCTCACCAGTTTCATAGTCGATTTGAGTTGTTTTTTTGCATCCTTTTTGTGAAATAAATCTTGTGCTTCCGTCAGTATCTACAACGAGCAAATCGTGTGTTTTTGAAATCTTCGCAAAGTAGATTTCCGCTGCGTGATACGGGAATCCAATCATAGGCACACGTTCTTCTAATCCACAATCTCGGCTTGTCAAAGTTAGGTCGATTTCTCTTGCGATTGCCACTGCTTTATCGCCCAAAATCTCGTAGAAGTCACCGGGTCTGTAAGCGATAACATAGGCGGGGTTTTGTTGTTGCAAAGCCTGATATTTCTCAAAGAAAGTTCCGTTTGGAGTATTGCTTGCAACGGGTGTTTGCTCATCGTTTCCGTTTTGTTCGACAACTTCATTTTCGTCCGTATCGACATTTGAGTTTTCTGTTTCGTGTTCTTTAACTTCTTGTTCTGTCAAATTGTCAAAAAATGAGAATTGAACGTTCTCTTGCTTTTTCGGTTCGGATTTTGCTTTAACCGCGTTGGATTCGACACGTTTAACTGTGGGTTTGTATTCCGCGCCGTCTATTGTATAAAGCGTTCCTTCAATGCTTTCTTCCTCGAAATAATGTATCGCCCAACCATACACGGTTTGGTCGTCAATGCAGGCGGAATTAGCACCTTTCTCGGCAAGTTTTCTCGCCTCGTCGCAAGCAAATCTCATAAAGCCTGCAAGCGTCTTTTTGTTGAGCAAAGGCTTACCGTCTTTCTCAAACGGTGTGCCGTTGTTTATCTTGTCTGCAAGGGTTTCGCTTGCGTTATTTTGCAAGTAATTGAGTATCAGTTCTTCTTGCTTGTTTTGGGCAGTTAAATTGAGTTCCATTTTGCCTCCTAAAACGGAAAATCTTCAAGAAGTTCCATTGCCTTCATCTCAAGTTCTTTGAGTGTTGTGCGGTGGTTAAATCCGCCGTGATAATCTTGCTCGTTCTTGGCTGTGCGTATCAAAATGTTGTTGTACCATTCGTTGGTGAAAAACCTAACGTCGCTTATGGAAATGTAAACGCACTTGTTTTCCGCACTCTTGATAAATGCCGAAAAGCAGTAATGATTGCGTCCGACGTTCACGAGTTGCCAATGATTTTGCTTGCATATCGAGCGCAAGAAGTTGATGTATTTCGTTTGAAAACTTTTGTAGTCATCTCCTGTATAACATCCCGAGGAAAACTCGTAGTCTATGTATTTTTCCAAGTCCTTAATAGTTGCCATTGTTGTTCTCCTTGATATATTTTTTGTAGATGTCATAGTTTTCGTTTCTCTCGTCCACGATTCCGTACTTGTCGTCAACGTAGTATTCGCAAACAAACCAGTTCATAATGCCTGTGCAAAGATGTTTTCCTACTTTGAAAACGTAAGAGTTGGTTATAGGTCTTGCAAATAAATAATTAGGACCGAGCAATATTGCCCGGCCCGTCTTTCCGTCCAATGAGTTAAGATGTGCTTTTACTTCTATCGGTTTCATATCAATACCACTCCAAATAATAAATTTCCGCATCGGGATCTTTTTCTAAAATTTGCTTTGCTTTTGTAAACGCCTCAACTGTGTCTTGCCAGTCGCTTAATTCGTATTCATCTTCAAATGCTTTCCTATCAATCTGTTCGTTTGCGTAGTCGATAATTTCAAGCACTTTGTTATAAGTCACTTCCTTATCTTCAAGATTGAAGTCACCGTATATTTCAAGAACTTGTCTAAGGTAATCCGAAACGGCATACGCTTTACGCCAGTATCCGATTTCAGTTGTTCCTTTGTCGGCAGGTGCGATAGGAAACAATCCGCCACAAGCCCCGCGAGACGATTTTTGTTCTATTGTGTTTGTTCTTGCTCTCAAATATTGGTCTAATCCCATAGTAATAACTCCTTTATGTTTTTTATTACGCAACACGTTTAATGCCGCCGGCAAAAGCGCGAATTCCTATCGTGCCGAACTCTGAACAGAAATCGTCATCCACATTCCAGACGTAAGCGTAGGCATAAAACATATTGCCTTGAGGATAAAGCATTTCATCCCATTCTTCTTCATAGTCGGGTATGTAGAGGAAGTCGTAACATTCGCCAAATTCGGTGTATTCGTGCGTTACGGCATATACAAGCACGTTGTGTTTTTCTTCAAACTCTTTGATTTTTGTCATAAGTTCCGGTTCTTGGTAAGCCCAGAATCCGCCAAAGTTTTCATAGAAACAAACGCTATTTTTATCTTTGAAACCTTTGATGTAGGGTTTGTAAATGTCTAATTTGTTCATAAGTTCGATTGCTTTTTGTTTTTTGTTTTCGATTGTAATATTCATAGTTTTTAACTCCTTATTGTATTTCGATTAAGCCGTCGCTGTATTCTTGCAAATATTCTTCGCCGCAGTATCTTCCGTAACGTTCAAGGTCGATAAAGTCTAAAATGTGGTCGGGTATCTGATAACCGCAACAGTCAAGCATTTCTTTGCCGTAATCTTCCCACGAGTAACCGCTCCAAAGATTTATATCATCATCCCAATGTTCGCCGTGAGATTTTACTTTTTCTTCAAAATCGTCGTAATCACGAACTTCGAGAAAAGCAGAAAAGACTTTATATTTGTAATCGTTATCTAATACTCCCGATTCTTTCAGCGTATTAAACAACGTTTCGGGGTTGACGTAATCCCAATTCACAGAACGGTCTTCGATACCTTCAACGTCTTGAATAAACAGTTCTTCGTCAATGCCGTCAAGTTCAAAGCCTTCTTTTTTGAGTTCTTCAACGATTTCGTCCCATTCTTCATAGTCCGAAAGGTCAAGCCATTTTGAGCCTAACGCTCTTTCGTTACATTCGTTGTATGAACCCCAAGATCCGATAACAATACTAATATTTCCTGCCATTTCACATTACCTCAAAATCTTCGATATAAATTCTGTCGTAGTTGCAGCCGTATTCAAAATATTCGCCGTTTTCGTCTTCGTATAAGTCGTAGGTTAAAACGCTTATTTTTCCGCGATTCGTAACGGCAAGTTGAACTTCTTTTTCGGTCGCATACACGATATTGAAAGTGATATAAGCTTCACCGTCAAAGTGTTGATATTCAGTCATTTTCTTTCTCCTTAAAGCGTTTTATACCAAACCGAGTATTCGACTTCGATATCTCTGCCTTCGTATTCGTAATACATAGTCACGTAACCTTTGAATTCGTTTTCTTTTCCGATTATCGGGTGGCAATGCTGTTCAACGTCATCGAAAGCTCGCGTATAAAGCTTGCCTGTTTTTGAAACGCACCTGCATAGCAACGTTCCTTCTTCGTTAAGAAATCCGAGACCGGAAATCTTGTCGTCAGAGTTGCCTCTGACTTTCTTGATTGAGTAAACAACTTTTTTCATTTTTGGATTACCTCCATTTTTTATTTTTGCCTTCTGGCAGGGGCAAAGGAGCATAAGTCGAAACTCATTTGATTTGTAAATTTTGTTGCAATTGAGAAAATCAACCGCCAAAGGATTTGAGCGAAAAATACTATCGTAAAATAAAAAGAGCCAAACTTATTATCGAGTTTGACTCTGTTATTCAATATGGAAGTTTTAAGTAGTATTTTTCCGAGCTGTTGATTTTCTCGCTGACTTATGCTACAACAGCCACGACAGAAAGCAATAAAATATGGAAAGTCGATGTATTACCAATAGAATAAAGTATTTTATCGATAGTATTTTTGCAAAAAATCAAAAATCACTATCCATAACTTGACTTTTTCTTTTAGAGATTGTCTTATTTGCGCTTTTTTGAAGATAATATGCAATCTTGCCAAATCTATCTTTTTCTGACATTTTACTTATCGATATTTTCTAAAAATCTCTGCAAGTGGACGACGGAACTCTTGAAAAAGTTGCGAAAAAATGGTATAATAAACTTACACTTAAACAAGGGGTTATGCAAATGCTTTTTCAGAAAACAGAGAAAACCGAATTGAAAAAGATATTAAACGATAGTTTGCCGAAGGAACTTGTCGCAGTATGACCGAAGAAGAAATCGAGCGTAGGTATATAGAAAGCTTAAGCATCCCCGAAAAGGCTATCAAAGACATTCCTGTGTTGCGCGACGATTTGACTTTTGCAAAACTGAAGCAATATCTTATCAGCAAAGGCATTCATATTAACGAAACAACGTTTTATAAGAATTTCGGTCTTGTAACCGCCGACGGTAAATTTAATCTTTTGGCAGAGATTCTTGCCGACGAAAACATGAATTCGATAAAGGTCGCCGTGTTTAAAGGTAAAGATAAATCCGAGTTTGTAAAAAGGAATGAATACGGGTATACGTGTCTTATCGAATCGCTTGAAAAAGTTATCAATTATTGCGATGCGCTGAACGAAACGTTTATCGACGTATCTGTTCGTCCAAGAAGAGAACAACGCCTATTTAGCAGCGAGGCATTCAAAGAAGCATGGATCAATGCTTGCGTTCACAATAAATGGGCGGAAGAATTAGCCCCTGCGGTTTATTGGTTTGAAGATAGAATGGAAATCGTCTCTTATGGCGGAATTCCTAAAAATCTAACCAAAGAAGAGTTTTTATCAGGGAAAACTGAGCCTGTCAATAAAGAGTTGATGAAGATATTTTTGCAATGCGGTATTGTCGAACATTCAGGGCACGGAGTTCCTATCGTTGTTAAAGAATACGGAGAAAAGGCTTACACGTTTTCGCAGAATATGATTACGGTAACTATTCCGTTTAATAGACCGAAACAACTCAAAAATGCCCCTGTAAATGCCCCTGTAAATGCCCCTGTAAAATTAACAGCAACACAAGCTAATATACTGAATCTAATAAGAAAGGACGCAAATATTACAATTGAAGTCATTGTTCAATCTTTGGGGAAAGATAGAAGGACGATTACAAGAAATATCGGGGTGCTTAGAGAAAAGCAACTTCTTAGACGTGTTGGTTCAGATAAAACCGGTTACTGGGAAATAATAGAATAATCGAAATTAGGAAAAGCCGTTGCGTCAAGAGATGCGACGGCTTTTTGATAGAAAGTCAATAGGGACATAATAGGTACATTATCAGGGACAGCGAATGACTGTTTTGGATAAAATCGACAAAGAATACGTGGATATACCGATAAATCCAATCACGCAATAACTTTTTTCTTGACATTTAACATTCGCAATGTTATAATGTAGAAAATTTGTTAGATAGGCGCCTTATGTTATTAGAGTATCTTAAAAAAATATTTGGAGAACAGGCTGTAAAAGAGTGTAATCTCAAATTTAGAGGACTACCACTTTATTTAAGTAACACATATCGGTTTTACGGAATTTCTATTTACAATAAAGCTTACGCTTTTGCACTCTCACAAGGCACACTTAACCTAAAATCGTATAAGGTGCAGGAGAAAAAAGCTGAGGCTATATTATCTGTGCCTGTTGTTTTGTGTGCGGATAAATTGATGTTTCAACAACGAGAGAATCTTATAAATAGCGGAGTAGAATTCGTTGAACCGGGAAAGCAAATTTATATGCCGAGCCTCGGCGTTGTTTTGAATGACAAACGAAACAGTGTCGATACGAAACCGATTGAAAAATTTACTCCGCAAATACAGCTTTGCGCTTTGTTTTTCCTCTATAAAAAGGAAAAAGAATATACCGCAAAAGAAATCTCCGAAACTACCGGCTTAAACGTTATGGCGGTAAGCAGAGGGGTATCGGCTTTAACCGAACTTGAATTGCTTTCGGTCAGAAAGGCAGCGAGAACAAATTACTATACAATCAAAGCGTCGAAAAATAAATTTCTGGAAAGCATAAAAGGCTCTTTGATTTCGCCTGTATTAAAGCGAGTTTATGCCGAAGAAAAAACCATTTTTAACGTTGGAATAAAATCAGGATATACTGCATTGTCGCAATTAACCTCTGTCGTAGACGACTCAATACAGACTTATGCAATATCGAAAACAATATATAAATCAATTGAGGGCAACTGCCGGGAATCTTCAGATATGTTTTCGCTCAATGATAAAATCGTTAAGATCGAGGTTTGGAGATATGATCCGATGATTTTTATGGCTGACAATTGTGTAGATAGATTATCTTTATATCTTTCTTTCGCAAATGATAACGATGAAAGAACGGAAGAATCACTCGAGGAACTTATAAAGGAAATAAATAATGGCTGATTACATGGTAAACGGATTAGATATTTTTGCCGAAAGATTCAAAGATTATACGGATAATTTTATTATTGTCGGAGGAACGGCTTGCTCTTTGGCAATGACTGATGCGGGTATAAACTTTAGGGCAACATGATTGTTATTGTCGAAGAATTGTCTGCAAACTTCGGTAAAACATTTTGGAATTTTATAAAGGAAGGCGGATATGAGTTTTGGAAATCTGACGAACCGATACACTTCTTCAGATTTTTGAATCCGAAAAATTCTTTGTATCCGAAAATAAAGAACTATGTATTCAATGTGACAAAAGACATTCGCCGTTGCACTGTAGATGTACTGAAGACTAAGCTGAAACAGCAGTATGACAATCTGGATTATGACTCGGCAACAGCACTTCCGGAGCTGCGTCTTAACAGCTTCACAAAAAAGTATATCAAGAATATGCTTGCCAGGATTACCGGTTATATTGAGGAGCAGACAGGTGTTGCTTCAAACTACTGCAATTATATGAATACGCAGACGAAAAATCCGTTTGAAATAGAACATATCATTACCGATCATTACGAGTGGTTCACAGTCGAATATGCGGATCAAGAGGAATTCAAACGCTGGAGAAACAGTATCGGAGCATTGCTGCTATTGCATAAGAGCATCAACGCCAGCCTTAATGATTCAAAATATGACTACAAGCTTACCAAGTACTGCTCCAATGAGGGTAACATCTATACGGAATCTCTTGGAGATCAAGCATATCAAAATAACCCGAAGTTCAAGAAGTTTATCTCAGATAACACACTCGGGTTTAAGGCGTATAAACAATTTGAAAAGCCAGAGATAACAGAAAGAATACAACTTCTTATCCAGCTGGTTTCTCTCGTCTGGAACGATGAGATGTTCCGCTGATTCGAAGAATATATACAAGAGGAGAAAGCAATGGAAGCGATGAGACTGAATGAGTTACTGGATTCGTTTAACACTCAGGCCGATTCGGTAAAAAACAAGCTGAATGATTTGCTTGTTACTGTTTCTGACGGGAGAGTTCCGGGCAAGGATGAGCTGCAATTATTTAATGCAGACATGGATACCCTTGTTTCAGAATACGGGAAGCTGAAAGAAGAGGCTGAAAGTATATTGACAGCGGATGAAATGCCAAAGGACGGGAGCAAGGCATCTGAATATGTTGAAGCTGTAGCAAATAGTAAGAGTCGAATCATTAAACTTCAACTTGAAAAGGCAGAAAGCGTCCTGCGAAGGTTTCTGAAGGTTAAGTCTCTTATTGCAGAATATGAAACTGCACTTTCTCCATTTAAGGAAAAAGCAGCAGAAGTGTTGAAAAACCTGTCCGAGGATAATATTGACAAAATGCTTCCTGAAACGGAAGCTCCTGAACTATTCTTAAAGGCTCTGGATACAGAGAATATCAAAGGGCAGGAAGGTTTTAAAATTCTGGGGGAGATTAACAAGTATTACCCCATGCAGGTTCAATGGGGACTCGTTGGGAAACAATACATTATTGATAAAGAAGCAGAGGTAGAGGACAAGGCTGAATCCTCTGTTGAAGATCCTATAGAACAAAAGGCAGAGGTGCTGGAAACAGATTCTATGGATAAGGAACAGCAGGAAGCTGAAGTTGTTGCTGAAGAAGAGGCAGCAGAACCGACTGCGGAGAGTAATCCTACTGAAGCAACAGAACTGACTATAGATATATCGTCTGATGATACAGAGATCAAAGAAACCACAGCGAATGCGGAAGAACAGGGAGTGAAGGTTCCTGAAGAACAAGAAGTTCTTCTCACTGCAATCAACAAAGTAAAATCTGGTGCTCCAAGTGCATCCTCTTTTAAGAAGGAAATAGAAAAGATTGCAAAAATCAATAAAGAGGTGAAGGTTGTGTTGCCCCTGATGACCAATCTGGGCGTCCTCACTAAGGAACAGATTTATCTTATCGGAATCTGTATGGGTTGCGTTGAGGAATCCGACCGAGATAGAGAAAAAATTTATGCTGCCGTAGAGGCTCTTGCGAATAAGGGCTATCTGGCATGCTTTGAATATGATGAAGTTGATCCAGTGAAAGAAGCTTATTGTCTTTCGATATATTGTCATGGATGTCTGAAAAAAGACAGTATTTCTGTTCAGATGCGCCGGTTCTGGTCGCTTTCGTTTGGAGATGCAAAAGTTGTTACATCTTCAGATATGAAAAAAGATGTTATAGAAAAGTTCATCAGGAATAATGACAGGCTCGGTGAATATCTTTATGCGGTAAAAGACCTTGTAGAGCCGGATGAATACCAGAGAATAAAGTCATCTATCAAGTGGATTGGTGATTATTATAGGATAGCTGTTGTAAAGGACGGTGAGACTACTGTTTGCCGTCTCTACGATCCTGAAAATATTCCTGATGAGGTTAAAGAAGATGGTATTCTTGTCGTGGGAGATGATACGGAGATAAGTTCCTCCTTCATTGACGGAGATAAGAAGATTTTTGTATATAACAACCAAGCGATTGCTCTTCTTGGAGAAGAAAAAGGCACAAGTAGCATCGATGATACACCAGATGAAAAATCTGATAAAGAGATAGAACAGACAGAGGAATCAACAACTGAAGAATCAAAGGCATCTGAGAAAGAGCCAAAGATGAAAACTCCTGAAAAAGAAGTGAAGAAGGCAAGTATGACACAGGAGGAAGATCCTTCTGAGGCAGTATATGCTTTGGGCGAAATATCTGTTAAATCTCTACTGGAAAAGGAATCGATCCCTACGGATGAGGAATTTTGCACTGTGATTAAACAGTTGTTGAACCGGGAAGCCACAACAAAGGAACAGCTGACATCGATTATTTCTCAGACCATTGCTTTCGCAAAGGCAGTTGGTGATGTTGCAACAAAGGAAAACGGAGAATCAAAGGATTATGCTGAAAGCTGCAGACTTTCAGCACAGCTCCGGCTTGCATCAAACCTGATGTTGAATGAATGTGTTTATACATCGAAGTTCCTGTCCTCAGTCTTTCCGAATCCAGACAATGATGATCCGGCGATTATGCTGTCTGCATATATGTTTGCTATGCTCATACCCGGCATGGAATTCGATTATGACATGAAGAGTCAGACAAAAATATTCCTGGACCGTTATGAAAACTACTTTGATGATTTTGCGGCATTCAAGCCTTTGTTTAACAAACTTATGGACGTAAAAAATGCTACCACTACAGGATTTTCACCGGCTGTTGTTTCCCTGCTTGGGGACGAGGCAGAGAGTGAGAGGTTTATAGATGGCCTCAGAGATCGCGCGCGTGCATACCTCACGGTAAAGGCTCCGAAGACCAGAATGAAGGCTCTTCCCCCAATGTATTCAGCCTGTTTTGGGCAGGGCAGCGAGCTTTATGAATGTATGTCTATCATCAGTGAGAACAGACAGGAAAAGGATGATGTTGAGTATGTGGGAGTTGTTCTCGGAGAGTACTGTGATAAGAAGAATGACGCAATGAGTCTGTCAAATGCAAAAATTGAAGATGCATTGACCAAAGCCTGGGATAATGCAAATCCAAAGAATAAGTTAAAGCTTGAATACGATGCCAGAGATCAGGCTTTAAGACAGTTTAATGAACGACTCAAAATAATGCTGGATTGGGTTGAACATATGAACAACCGGAAGCAGGATATTTCAAGATTAAAGACTTTGAGAGCGGAACTGATAAATCAGATTCAGAAAATTCAGAAGAATCCTGCATGGAAAAACCAGAAGAATGCAAACATTCTGGCTTGGGCTTTGTCATATATGCAGCTGTATCTGAATGGCCAGGTTGTAAAGCTTAGGATTTATTCGGAGTTCGTATACACAGGATTAATCACTGTTGGTAATGACGGGATTCCGGTTATTGACCATGACCTCGCTCATGTGAAGTACTATGAGCCTTGGAGAAATGTTCTGCGCCATATCGTAAGTAGCAGAAAATCTGTTGCAGATGTAAAGGCTGAAATCATGGGAGATACCCTTGATGACAAAGCTGATGAAGAGGGGCTGAAGGATAATCTGCATCAGCTCGAGATGCTTGGAAAGCTCCTTGGAGATGATAGTCCCGATTACACTATAACCGACAGGCAGTTAAAAGAGGCCACCGATTCGGCTGAATACAGAGCAACAAGATTCCAGGAGGGACTTGAACTGGCCTATACATACAATCAGATTAACGAGACTGAAAAGGAGAATCTGATTGGCATAGTAAACCAATATAAAGCGAGATTCTATGATGCAAAGGATTTCGCATGCTGGAGGAGATTCCTTGAGGCACTCGAGAAGCAGATCGACGAGTTTGCAAGGGGAAGGGAAAAGCAGCTCAGAGGAAGGCTTGAGTCGCATTTGAAGGAGAATCCGGAATCACCTCTCCTTGAGGAGGCAAACAAGCTCCTTGAGGAAGAAAAGAACTTTGCCGTAGCTGAGGAGTATATAAACAGATTTGAAGGTGGAGAGACGGAACTGGATGATGACGAGGCTCTCCATTACGACGATTGCTTTAGTAAGTTTATTGAGCCAACTAATTTTGGTCCGATACTTGATAAATGCAGAAAGTGCAATGGCCAAAGTCTGAATAATTTTGGCTGGAATTACGTTGAACGCAATATGCCGAAAACTTGGACGGCTCGCAATAGGGAGAACAGCAGGAACCTTGTAACTAACTGGCCGAAACGTAAGGGGCAGACTACACCAGCTCAGATAGAAACATTGTTTACTGGCCTTGGATTTGATGTGATTAAAGCGGAGCGCATTACCATTAAGAATGAAGAAGTGTTTAAGGTGTACGTGCGGCAGACTCCTAAGGGTATGGCTGATTATCGACATCCGATTGCTTCGTTTGGTACGCAGTTAAAATCTCCGATAAATGCGATTGCGCTTTATGGCCATTACACAGAAAAGCAGCTGGTAGATACCGTTTCGAATCTTGATTTGGGTGGAATATCAATCGTCCTGCTTGATCGTCCGGTGGATGTAGCAAGCAGACGTCAGATTGGAGAGATATTCCATACACAAACCTCGGGACAGAATCCGTTCCTGCTGATTGATCAGGTATTGTTTCTTTATTTGGCACTTCAACAGGAAACCGCGCGTATGCCGGCGATGCTTAAGTGTACACTGCCATACTCAACCTATCAGCCATTTGTCAGAGACGGCGGCGCTACTTCTGATGAGATGTTCTGTGGAAGAACACAGGAACTTGCGACTATAATTGATCCTAATGGAGCCTGTGTGGTTTATGGTGGTCGTCAGCTTGGTAAAACCGCACTCCTTGAGAGAGCAGAAAGCAGATGCTCAAAACCTGATGATAAGGAGTTTGCTGTTTATACAACAATTATCCGTATCAAGAGCGAGAAGGAAGTTGTGGAAACGATTGTTTCTGACATCAACAAGAAATGTGACGGAAAGGTTGCACTGCCGAAGTGCAATACACTTGGGGAAATGTGTGCTGCTATCAGCAAATTGTTCCGGAGCAAAAAGATTACATCCATGCTGCTGTTGATAGATGAAGTCGATGATTTCCTTGCATCTATAGCGGATAAGGCATACAGACCGATTCAGCCGCTTGTTGATTTGAAACGCGAGACAAAGAATAATTTCAAATTCGTTATAGCCGGTCTGCATAATGTATGCCGTGCCAAGAATGCAACAAGAGACAACGGCATATTTGGTCAGCTCGGAACGCCGCTTTGTATTAAGCCACTGTCACCTACAGACGCTTTGCAACTGATTTCAAGACCACTCCGTTACCTTGGTTTCCAGATTGACAGGTATCCGCACCTTGAGACGATACTTACCAACACGAACTATTATCCGGGTATTCTGCAGTTCTTTGGTTATATGTTGGTTGAGACACTCACTGGTCAGTATTCCAAATATTATCATGCTGCGGCTGGGAATCCTCCGTTTACTCTGCGGAATGAGCAGCTTGGAGCTGTCATGAACTCCTCGGATCTGAACAAGAGCATTAAGGACAAGTTCCGCTGGTCGCTTGAACTGGATCAGAGATATTTCATGATAGCCAGGTGTATTACGATGCTCTATCACTACTACGAAGATGACAGAAAAGCAGGTACGTGGCAGGGCTTCCCGGTTGATGCAATTATGAAGATAGCTGCAGAATATCCCATCCACTGTCTTGAAAATGAAACCAAGAAGGACTACATCAATCTGCTTGATGAAATGGTGGAAATGGGCATCCTTGGAAAGCCTGATGAGAATCGTGACCTGTACAGATTGAGAAGAACCTCGTTTGTCGATATTATCGGTGAAGATTTGGACAGTCTGGATGCTGACATTGTCAACAACAACGAGGAGGCTTAAAGATGATTAACGTATCCTGGGAAGAGTTCTGGTGGAACAATATAACCGGAGCTCATGTAGTTGTTTCAAAGGTTGCCGATGCTCTCCTTGAGAATAAGATGGTCATTCTTAAGGTGCCATCTGATTTGCCGTGGAGACATTCCATGCGTAGTTCGATACAAGCCGCCTTTCAGGGGAGAACTGATGCGATAGATGTTTCGATTTCCTCGATAGATGTTGTAGATGATAATCCGAATGACTTGGAACCGGGAAGATTTCTGCTACAAAAGTACGCATCACCCTCAATTTCAATGGGATACCGGGAAAAATCGAAGGTTAGCATACAGGATTACATTGCACAGAAGGACGTCATAAAGAATCGCATTATCTGGGTGAAAGGGCTTGACGGTGCTAATGCAAATAAATGGATGAAATTCTGCAAGGGCTTTACACCTAAATCGGCAGCAGAAGGGTTGTTCGTTCTGGAGGTGCACGGCGAAATAGCACCTCTGGGAGGCAAATTCATGGAATACATTGATTTCAGTGATTGCGTCAGCAGTTATGATGTTCAATTGTTTAACAGCTTTGTTTTGAATGAAGATGAGGGGCTTGCATACGGTTCGGATCTTTGGAAAAGATATATCTCAACTACAGCTGCAATGGTTTGCGATGTAGATGCAGAAATCTCCGAGTTGTTATTGCGTGAAGTGGATTTCAGACAAGAATCTGCTATTGACGGGATTGGTCGAATCGTTGAACAAGGCGACTTCTCAAGACGGGGAACAGAAGAAGGTTCCAATCATGTCCTGTGGCTGTACAGGAATAATAAGAATGCCGAATTGAAACATAGGGTATGGGCATCTCAGGTTCAAGTTTTGTTCCCGATTATTGAAATGGAGAGGATTGAACTTATTTCTAAATATAGAGATGAGATTAGTAAAGCACTTGCCGATAATCACATTACGCAATATGGTGAACTTATTTCTGATCCCATGGAAGTGGAACTAGGCTCGTTATGCTATATGATGAGCCACAGACAGGATCAGGATCATTACATGTATAAGCTTTACATTCCGGATGAGGCTGACAGGGAGAGGATAAGTTTTTTGCATGATTGCAGGAATTCCATTGCTCATGCGTCCATTTGTGAGCCAGAGCAGGTGAGAAGACTGTTAGAGAAAGGATAATGTCGGGAGGTGAATGAGGGTATGGATGAAGAAAGAACATCAATTATTCCTCGGGATGAAGTTCATATCCTTGTGACCGAGGAAGATAAAACCGGAGAAGATATCCTTGCCATGAGTGATTTTTTCGACGGTTATGTACAGCAGCTAACTGAAGCCATTAGAACCAATGCTGTTACAACTTATGTGCCGAGCATACCAATTGCGGATATTGGAATCATCGGTGAGGTAGTTCAAAGAGTTGAGGTTATCAAGTTGCCTGCCATTGCTGTCAGTGGCCCGTTTGGTGCGGTGAAGGAGCAGTCATCCGGTCTGTACGCGCAGAAAATGGCGGAACTTGGTTTTTTGACGATTGCCTTCGATCCGTCCTACACTGGCGAGAGTGGCGGTACACCCCGCTATGTTGCTTCGCCGGACATCAACACCGAGGACTTCTGCGCAGCGGTGGACTTTTTCTGTAAGGAAATAAAAAATTGATATTCATGTATCGCCACAACCAATGTTGTTGTCGTGAAAGTCTCCCCCTTCGGGAAATTTGCTTTGAGAATACACATCGAAGTTTCCGGCTCCTCTTTTTCATGAAGGAGGCTGAATTTGCAATCTAATCATGCTCCGGAATGTAAAAAAATTTTTGGAAACGGCTATAAAAATTGGTATTGTTTTTGGTATTATTTTAGATTGAAAATTATTTTGAAATCTAAAATTTGCCGAAAAACCGAAAGAAAATAGCCGATTTGGACGAAAAACATTGCTAAAAACGCCCCAAAATGTGCGATAATTGCCTATTTTAATAGGGTTTTGAAAATTTTTCAAAACTCCTAAGGGTTAGCTCTGGGTTCGATTCCCGGTGAGTGCGCCACAAACCACAATATATTGTGGTTTTTTCTTTTTATTTGACACAATATATAGAAAACGAGAGAAGATGAACGCGAAAAAACGCATTACCAATTACATTACCAATTCTATTTTTTACGTTTTTTCTTTGCATTCGGGTGACCTTTGTAGGTTTTGACGTAAATCTTGAGTTCTTTTAGCACTTCGTCATAGTTTAACACCCATCTGTTTCCGTGTTTGAAACTAAAAATCTTTTCGTTTTTTATCAGGTATTCTATGTCGTGCTTATCAATTTGCCACCTTTTATAACGCTTGTTCCAACTATTTACACAGTAACGAAGATTTCTCAGACGTGGCACTTCGTAATGTTCGCTGATTGATTTTGGGTTGACTTTTCTCATAAAGTTTTCAATGTCTATTAACCAAGCCTTTTCGTGTATTTCCATAAATATGTCATTGTCAAGGCAAAACTTTCGGCAGTTTGGCCGGCGAATAATTGTGTTTGCATATGGTGCGCCTTCTGCCCGATGGGAACGATGACACAAGCAATTTGCAAATTAAGGAACAGAAAAAACAATAAGTGATAATATCACAGAACCCTGAATTAAAATCGGATATAATAAAAACACAATAAAGCAAAGGAGGACACGAAGATGTCTGTAATTAAAATTAGTAAAGAAAATTTCGCAAGCGAAGTTTTGAATTCCAATAAACCTGTACTTCTCGATTTCTATGCCGATTGGTGCGGCCCCTGCCGTATGGTAGGTCCGATCGTATCGGAAATCGCAAATGAGCGAAGCGATGTTAAGGTCGGTAAAATAAATGTGGACGAACAGCCGGAGCTTGCGGCACAGTTTCAGGTAATGAGCATCCCGATGCTTGCTGTGATCAAAAACGGGAAGCTCGAGAATCGGGTTGTTGGTTACAGATCGAAAGAGCAAATTGAAGCAATGCTGTAAGGAGAAAAAAGATGGGACTGTTTAATTTCTTCCGCAACACCGCCGACATTAACACCGGTGTTGCGGAATACGAAACAAACGACGGCGCTGTATTGATTGACGTTAGGACGGCAGAGGAATACCGTGACGGGCACATTGACGGAAGCGTCAACATACCTCTTGATAGAATTTCTTCCGTTGAGAATATCGTCAAGGACAAAAGCACACCGCTTTATGTGCATTGTTTAAGCGGTGGTAGAAGCGGACAAGCTGTATCCTATTTGAAGCAAATTGGTTACACAAATGCAAAAAATATCGGTGGCATCAGCAGCTACCGTGGAAAGGTGGTGAAATAAATGAAGGTTGTAATTATAGGTGGTGTTGCAGGTGGCGCTACTGCGGCGGCGAGAATACGCAGGCTTGACGAACAAGCGGAAATCGTTGTTTTTGAGCGTTCAGGATTTATCTCATATGCTAACTGTGGTCTGCCGTACTATATCGGCGGCACCATTGAAGATGAAAAAAATCTAACCTTGCAGACGCCTGAAAACTTTTGGAGGCGTTTTAGAGTTAAGATGAATGTTCAGCATGAAGTTACGGCAATTCATCCTGATAGCAAAACCGTTACCGTAAAAAATCTTGAAAACGGTAAAATCCTTACCGAGAGTTATGATAAGCTCGTGCTCTCACCCGGTGCTAAGCCGATAAAACCAGGGTTTGATGGTATTGACAGCGATAAGATATTTACCCTGCACACTGTTGAGGATACGCTTATACTCAAGAAATATACGGATGAGCATCATCCGAAATCGGCAGTTGTTGTCGGTGGAGGATTTATCGGAATCGAAGTTGCGGAAAATCTGCGTGAACTCGGAATAGATGTAACGCTCGTGGAAGCGGCGGATCAGCTTATGTCTCCGTTTGACAGGGATATGGCATCGTTTATTCATGCTGAAATCCGCAAAAACAGTATCCATCTAATGCTTGATACTATGGTTGAAGGTTTTGCCGATACCGATTACGGCATTGATGTGAAGTTCAAAAATGCTCCGACACTTCATACCGATATGGTTGTAATGGCAATCGGCGTCGCTCCCGAAACCACACTTGCGAAAGATGCAGGCATAGAACTTGGCATTAAAGGCAGTATTGTGGTCAATGACAAAATGGAAACATCTATACCTGACATTTATGCGGTTGGAGATGCGGTTCAGATCAAAAATTTTGTAACGGATAAGGACACACTCATCTCTCTTGCCGGACCTGCAAACAAGCAGGGTAGAATTGCCGCCGATAATATCTGCGGCGGTGACAGCCATTATACCGGTGGACAGGGCTCATCCGTCATCAAAATATTTGACATGACTGCTGCCGCTACGGGTATCAACGAAAAAGCCGCAAAGTCCCTTGGTATTGCTACGGACAAAGTCATTCTTTCGCCGATGAGTCACGCAGGATATTATCCCGGCGGTAAAATGATGACTATGAAAGTGCTGTTTGAAAAAGAAAGCTACCGCATTTTAGGTGCACAAATTATAGGCTTTGACGGTGTCGATAAGAGGATAGACGTGCTTGCAACCGCTATCCGTGCTGGAATAAAAGCATACGAGCTTACAGAACTTGACCTTGCTTATGCTCCGCCGTATTCCTCCGCAAAGGACCCTGTGAATATGGCAGGCTATATCATTGAAAACATGAAAAACGGCATTGTAAAGCAATGGTATTATGAGGAAGATGAAACTCTTCCCCGTGACGGCAGCATAACACTTCTTGATACACGTACACCAATGGAATACAGCATGGGGCATGCAAAGGGTTTTATCAATATTCCCGTTGATGAACTGCGTGAACGTATAGGTGAGCTGGACAGGAGCAAGCCTGTGTATGTTATCTGCCAAAGCGGATTGAGAAGCTATATCGCAAGCAGAATTTTAATGGGTAACGGTTTTGATGCCTATAACTTTGCAGGCGGTTTCCGATTCTATGATGCAGTCCGTAATGATAAAGCGTTAAATAAAAAATCCACCCCCTGCGGAATGGATGATTAAAAGGACAGAAAAGAAAAGCGTTGAGAATTCCTTTTTTGAGAAACTCAACGCTTTGTTTTATCAAACTATAATCTTTTCAAGTCCGTCTTTGTCTGTAATCTCAATCGTTCCGCGGGAGAGTGATATAAACCCTTCGTTCACAAAATACTTTAGCATTCGTGTTACCACTTCACGGGGATTACCTAAGTGATTGCCGATTGTTTCGTGGGTGATTTTAAGAATGTTAGTGCCTTCGATGCTTGCCTCATTCAAAAGAAAATCTGCAAGCCTTTTATCAAAGCTTTTCCACATCACCTGGTCTATCAGCCACATTACATCTGAAAATCGACTTGCCATAACTTCGTTTGTGTAATTGGCAAGCGGTGCGGAAACATCCATAACGCTTTTGTAAACTTCTGATGGGATGACTAAAACCTCTGTTTCCTTTTCAGCAGTAACGGTAATAGCAAACTGAATACTGTTCATAATACAGGACGCAGAGAAAAGGCAAATATCTCGCTCAAAAAGGCGGTACATCGTAATCTCTCTGCCATCATCAGATATAGTAAAAGCACGAATTTGACCTGAGAGCACAAGGAGCAGTCCCGTACAATTCTGCGAACCATTATGCAAGAGTTCACCCTTGCCGAATTTACGAACAAAAGATGAGTTTGTAAGCGTGTCTTGCTGTGATTTCGTCAGTTTATCAAATACAGGTAAATACGTTAAGTAATTCATAAGCCGTGTCTCCTTTTCAGTATTTTTAGTATAGCGTAATTTCAGGCATATGTCAATAATGCTGTTGACATATGCCTGAAACGGCACTATAATATATGGTGAGGTGATAAAATGCCAAGACCGACGAAGTGTCGCCGAGTGTGTTATTTCCCTGAAGTTCTTGAATTTTCTCCAACGGGAGCAGTGAGCGGGGAACCAATTGTATTGACAATTGATGAACTTGAAACCATACGGCTGATTGACAAAGAAAACTTAAGCCAAGAAGAATGCGGGGCACAACTCGGCGTAGGCAGAACAACCGCACAGAAAATCTATGAAACCGCAAGGAAAAAGATAGCAGACGCACTTGTGCTTGGCTTCGCACTGAAAATTGAGGGCGGCGAGTTTCAGCTTTGTAGCGGCAGTACAGACTTTTGCTATAAAAAAGACTGCATCAAACGGCAAATTCAAAAAGAATTTAAAACGGAAAAAGGAACAAATATTATGAGAATCGCAGTAACTTACAAAAACGGAAACATCTTTCAGCATTTCGGTCACACCGAGCAATTCAAATTGTACGATATTGAAGACGGCAAGGTTATTAAAACAGAGCTTATAGATACCAACGGCTCCGGTCACGGTGCATTGGCCGGCGTACTCTCCGCTGTAAAAGCAGACGTACTTATTTGCGGCGGTATTGGCGGCGGTGCACAAATGGCGCTGGCAGAAAACGGAATAAAGCTCTACGGCGGTGTCAGCGGTAATGCCGATGAAGCGGTAAATGCTTTTGTTGCCGGCAATCTTGCTTTCAATCCCGATGTGCATTGTGAACACCACGATCATGAACACGGCGGGGAAACCAATATCTGCGGCGACCACGGTTGCGGTCACGGACATTGCGGGAATCATTGAAAAATGTGATAACATCACAAAATTGCAATCTAAAATATGCTATTATTCAATTAAAGGAGGCGGAACTATGAAGCAATATATCTGTACAGTCTGCGGATATATCCATGAAACCGAAGGCGAATTGCCCGATGATTTCAAATGTCCGATTTGCGGTGCAGGTAAGGATTCTTTTGTGCTGAAAGAGGAAACTGCTAAAGCAGAAGAAATCCTTGAAAAGCCGCATACAGAAAAAGAATTATCCCCAATGGAGATGAGCATCATTTGCTCCAATCTTGCAAGAGGGTGCGAAAAGCAGTATATGCCCGAAGAATCCGAGAGCTTTAGAAAACTCGCAGAATTCTTCCATCAAAAAGCAGAGCCTGTCAGCAATGCCGGCACAGAGACATTGCTTGAATTGATTAATCATGATATTTCGGTGGGATTTCCTTACGGCAAATCAGCTGCGGAAGAGCAGCCCGACCGTGGCGCACTTCGCTGTCAGGTGTGGGCAGAAAAGGTAACGAGAATGTTGCAGTCACTTCTCACCCGATATGAGGTGGAGGGTAACAAGATGCTTGAAAACACAGGTGTGTATGTCTGCACAGTCTGCGGATTTGTATTCGTTGGCGATGCACCGCCTGCGCTTTGTCCGGTATGCAAAGTCCCTGCGTGGAAATTTGAAAAAATAGAAGGAGGTGCAAGATAATGGCAGATAAATATGCAGTAAGAAATCTTCGCTTATGTACCAAGGATTGCCTTTGCCTTTATGTTTGTCCTACCGGCGCTACGGATACAGAAAACAGCATCATTGATCCAAATAAGTGTATCGGCTGCGGCGTATGTGCCGAGGCATGTCCTTCAGGTGCTATTTCAATGATGCCGAAGGAATTGCCCCCGCAGCAGCCTAAAACGGATAAAGTGGTCGAGGCGCTGCGTGCTCTCGTTCAAAGCAAAGCGCAGGCTGAAAACATAGCTTCACAGCTGCCCGATACACTTTCGAAGGCGGTAGCAAAATCGTCTCGACTTATGGCAGAAGACCTTTGCCGGGAAGCAGGCTTTATGCTTCCGCAAAGCGCCAAGACAAAAGAATTTTTAGAGCAAATAAAATCCTATCCCGATATTCCGGTGGATGTGGTGGAAGCATTGCTTCATAACATAAATTTCAATGAAAATATAGAAAAGAAAGAGGTAACGAAAATGGCAAAATGGAAATGCACTGTATGCGGTTATATTCACGAGGGAGATACTCCTCCCGAAACCTGTCCTGTCTGCAAACAGCCGAAAGAAAAATTTGTAAAGCTTGAGGAACCCAAGAATCCCTATGCCGGTACAAAGACCGAAAAGAACCTTTGGGAAGCATTTGCAGGCGAATCTCAGGCAAGAAACAAGTATACATACTTTGCTTCTGTTGCAAAGAAAGCAGGCTTCGAGCAAATTGCAGCACTTTTCTTGCAGACTGCCGAAAATGAAAAGGAACATGCGAAACTGTGGTTTAAGGCTCTCGGCGAGCTTGGTGACACTGCCGAAAACTTGCTCCATGCAGCGGAAGGCGAAAATGCCGAGTGGACTGATATGTATGATCGTATGGCAAGAGAAGCAGATGAAGAAGGCTTTCACGATTTGGCTGCTCAATTCCGCGGTGTTGCCGCTATTGAGAAATCACATGAGGAAAGATACCGTGCTCTTCTTAAAAATGTTGAAACCAAATCAGTATTTGAAAAGTCCGGCGTAACGGTTTGGGAATGCCGCAATTGCGGACATATCGTTGTTGGTACTAAGGCTCCCGAAACATGTCCTGTATGTAAGCATCCGCAGGCCTATTTTGAAGTTCGTAAAGAAAATTATTAAGGTGAATGAAAAATGAGAGAAAAGTTTTATATTTGCCGCCATTGCGGTAATTTAATCGGTCTTATTCACGATGCAGGGGTTCCTATGATGTGCTGCGGACAGAAGATGGAGGCGCTGGTTCCTAACACCACCGAAGCGGCGGGAGAAAAGCACTTGCCTTTTGTGCATTTGGAAGACGGTTCTGTTTATGTAAGGATCGGCGCAACAACGCATCCGATGACTGAGGAGCATTATATTCAGTGGATTTACCTTGAAACGGAGAACGGAGGTCAGCGGAGAGCCTTTAAACCTGGTGATACACCGGAAGTTACCTTTTGCACCGGCGAAGATAAACCTGTTGCAGTTTATGCTTACTGCAACCTCCACGGACTTTGGAAAACTGAAATCAAGTAAAAGTAAAATCGCCTGCCAAAACATCTTGGCAGGCGATTTGTCATATCTTTTCAATTATAAATAAGTTCAGCATTTACAAATTCTGTTGCTCGATTATGGATATTAGCAACGTTCCTTCTTCGTTACTAGATCGGAAATCTTGTCGTCAGAGTTGCCTCTGACTTTTTTGATTGAGTAAACAACTTTTTTCATTTTTTTTGGAATACCTCCATATTTTATTTTGCCTTTCGGCAGGTGCAAAGTAGCACAGGTCGAAACTTATTTGACTTGTAAATAATGTTGCAATGGGCAATAGCAACTACAAACTCGTTTTGAGAGAAAAATAGTGCCGTAAAAAGAAAAGAGCCAAACTCATAATCGAGCTTGACTCTGTTATTCAATATGAAAAGTTTAAGTGCTATTTTTTCGTGCCGTTGATATTCTCGCTGACTTATGCTACAATAGACGCAACGAAAGGCTATATAAAAGGATTAATTTTTTTGTTTTGCATACCTAAAAATTGGTATTATTTTGGTATTATTTTAGTATGAAAAATACTTTTCGAAATGAAAATTAGCTTGATTTTTGGAGAAAACAGCACAAAATGTATGCAAAATATTGCTAAAAATGCGCGATATTGGCGTTATTTATCGATTTTGAACCTATTATTGCGCATTCCCAAAACTCCTAAGGGTTAGTTATGGGTTCGATTCCCGTCGGGAGTACCAAAACGACTGAATAATTCAGTCGTTTTTTTACACCCAACGGAGAATCGAACGGCTGTTAACACAGCCCGATTCCCGAACGCTCGGCAGGCTCGCTGATACACGGGAGTACCAAAATGGCTGTGAAGACAGTCGTTTTTATATGATGAAGAGAAAGGGCTGACGATTCAGGACGCATAAAAAAGATTTCGACTCGCGCTGCTTTTTTTCGCTTTCCATAATTTTGCTCCTGAATGTTTTTTGATTTCTCAATCAAAGCATGCCAGACAAGAACAATACGAACCGTGGTCAAGACGTCGTATTTTTGACAAATACTGCGTTACGCTCGCGGCTTAGACATAAAGTATTAACCCGTTCGTGTGCCTTGTCTTTGCCTGAAAATACGGCGTCGGACTCGCGGGCGACCAAATCGTCCCAAAATAGAACCAAAATAAAGAAAAGATCCGAAAAAATTGATCAATAATTAACAATATGGTATTATGATTAAAGAAGGAAGACAAAAACGACAATTAAAGGAACGGAATTTTAACATGATCGACCCGATTAGTACGATTGAACTGAAAAAGAGCATTCTTGAAGATAACGACGCCGACGCCGAAAGACTTCGCGCGGAACTTAACGCGCGGGGCGTTTATTATATCAATCTGATGTCTGCGCCGGGCAGCGGAAAAACCTCGCTTCTCGTTAAGCTTATCGGTGCGCTTAAAGACAGGTGCGCCGTCGGCGTAATGGAAGCGGATATCGACGGCGACGTGGACGCATATACCGTAAGAGAAGCCGGCGCCGAGGCAATCCAGCTGCACACGGGCGGCATGTGCCATCTTGACGCGGATATGTCCAGACAGGGCTTCAAGGAGTTTTGCACAAGCGCGGACGTCGTGTTTCTGGAAAATATCGGAAACCTTGTGTGTCCGGCGGAATTCGACACGGGCGCTCATCTCAAAATGGCGCTTCTTGCGGTTCCCGAGGGCGATGATAAACCGCTGAAATACACCCTTATGTTTTCGACGTGCGACGTTGTCGTCGTCACGAAAACCGACACGGCAAAGTACTTCGACTTCGACCTTGAAAAATGCAAAAAATATATCGCGAAAATCAATCCGAATGCAAAAGTTTTCGCCGTATCGTCCAAGACGGACGAGGGCGTCGATACGCTTGCGGACTGGATTTTCGACAGTTATAAAAATTGGCGCGAGGGATTGAAATGAAAGTTATTGCGGTCAAAGAAAGTATTTTTTCCAACAACGACAAGGTCGCGGACGAACTGCGCGCGTCGCTCCGAAAAAAAGGCGTGTTCATGATTAACGTTATGTCTTCGCCGGGCAGCGGAAAAACGACGCTTCTCACAAGGCTTATCAACGATATGAAAAGCAAAATCAGGATTGTCGCGATGGACGTCGATATCGAGACCGACGTCGACGCAAGGCGCATTGCGGAAAACACCGGCGTCGAAAGCGTGCAAATCCACAACGGCGGACTGTGCCATATCGACGCGCAGATGGTCACGGACGCGCTGGAACAGGCGGACTTTCCGGAAACCGATCTTATTGTGCTGGAAAACATCGGAAACCTTGTGTGTCCGGCGGAATTCGACACGGGCGCACACCTTAATATGATGCTTTTGTCCGTGCCCGAAGGCGACGATAAGCCGCTGAAATACCCGCTTATGTTTGAAAAGTGCGACGTGGTTGTTGTCACGAAAATCGATACGCTCGAAGCGTTCGACTTCGATATGAAAAAGTTTGAAGAACGCGTCGGAAAGCTCAATAAAAACGCGCGGGTTTTTAAGGTCAGCGCAAAAACGGGCGAGGGAATCGAGGCGTTGGAAAACGAACTGTACGAAAGGATAAAGCTTCTGAAAAAATAAATATCCATAAAAAAGGACGGCAACTTCAAACGAGATGCCGTCCTTGTTTTATATCCTTATCGGTATTGATTAAATGTGAGTTTTCTTTTTGATTTCGTTGTATATCGTGCGCCCCGTGAACGCGACAAGGAAAATAAGCGTTATCATGGATATCCCGAACGCCACCATCGGAAGAATTATTTCGGTGCACGCGCCCGCCATGACTGCCGCTGCCGGAACGATTCCAAGAAGACACGTCATCCACATATATCTGAAAAACGACTTGCCTTTTCTTTTGCGGAAAGCCCCGACAAAAACAAGGTGCAGGGCAAGCGACGATATGATTGTTACGGGCATCGCATAGGCAAAGCACCACTCTTTCGTTTTGAAAATATACTGCGCCGTAATGAATATGACAGACAGCATCAGCGTTTGCGAAAACACCTTTGCGCCGTTCGGCCCTTTGTAAAAAACGGTGGTTTTGAGTGTAAAATAGCCGTATAAAGTAAGGATTAGTGCAAAAACGCACCAAAGATACTTTTTTGCAACGGTAAGGTTGACGGCAATGCAGATTACGTTTATTGAAAGCGCGACGATAAGGTATACGCTTGAAAACGTTACCGGGTGTCCGCTTTTTCTTATATGCTTTTCGGGATACAATGGGCGCTCCGCAGGCTCGCCTTCGAGCGGGGATTTGCACAGGGGGCAGACGTCGTAAATACCGTCGACGTGAACGCCGCAATTTTTACAATACATCGTTATTCCTCCCAATAGTTACTTCGCACGGTAACGTCCATACCTTCGCCCGCAAGGAAACGGAAAAATTCTTTTTCGACAGACGTGTCGACGAGTTTTCTTGCAAAAGTAAAGGTGGTTTTGTCGAGTGCGGATACGCTTGTCAGCGCGCGCGGCGACGTTTTTGCCGTTGACGCCATGATGGATATTTGATCGACCTTGGTTTTCATTCCGTCGGGAATCTGCACGACGCCCATGTTTGAAAACGTCATCGTTTTTTTGCTGTTTCCGAAGAAAAGCCCCGACGCCTTGAAAATAAATTGTTTTACGGGCAGGGGAAGTATGCGGAACAAAAACAGACGTTCCGTTTTTGCGGTTACGTTGATTTTGTTTTGCAAAACTTCTTTTTCGGTGTCCTTTTTCAGGCGGGTTTCGACGCGCTTTATTATTTCCTCAAACGACGGCGCGTCGTTGACGTCGACGCCCACGCGTGAGAACAACGAGAAGTTCAGCAAAGTGCGGCTCGGGAAAGGCTTTCTGAGATTTATTGGCACGAAAAGAACGATGGGCGGATTTCCATCGGGCTTTGTGATTTTTGCCTTGTAAATCGCGTTTATGAGAACAGCCGCCAAATACGCCGTTACGGTTGTGTGATATGCGTGCGCGCGTTCAAGGAGTTTCGCCGTGTCAACGGTTCCCTCGATAACGCCGCTTCCCTTGAAGTCGAATCTGGCGTCGGGAAAAGTGTACGCTTTGCTGCCTTGCAGGTCCTTCACGCCTTTAAGGTGGAAAATGCTCACTTTTTGCGCGTATTTCAAAAATCCGTCTTCCGCTTCGTCGGGCAAAGGCGCGCTTTCGGGCAGCCTGATTTTGCCCTCGGGATCCACGTCGTCGCCTGAAAGACGGACGTATTCGAAAAGTATCGTTTTGAAAAATTCCATGCAGCCGTTTCCGTCGCAAAGGGCGTGGAAACAGTCGATTGAGATTTTGTTGTTGAAATAGGACACGCGGAAATTATATCCGTACGTTTCGATACTGTCGATGTCTTTGATTAAGTAGTCGGAATCGGGCACGACCTCGGGCTTTCCGTCAAGTTCTTCCAAATAGTGCCAGAAAATCCCGCGACGCAAACATACGTTGAAATACGGATATCGCTTTATCGAGTTTTGCAGGGCGGTTTGAAGCACGGCGGGATCCACGTCGTCGCGCATAATCGCCGATATTCTGAACAGGTTTTGTATGTTGCTTTTCAGGTTGAACGGATATATCTTTCCGGAGTTGTCCAGCCTGTGCCATGACTTGATCTTTTCCATTATGTTATAAAGTATAGACTTAACTATGCAAAAAGTCAATAAACGAACGCCCGTAAAGAATTGTTCCGAGATTTGATTAAAAAACGAAAGGCGTTATTATTTTTGAAATAAAGCAAAAAGATTTGACAAATCAAAAATAACCGCTTATAATTACCATTGCTTAAAAAGTAAGTACCATTAGCTCAGCTGGATAGAGCGTTTGGCTACGGACCAAAAGGCCAGGGGTTCGAATCCCTTATGGTACACCAAAAAGACTCACGAAATCGTGAGTCTTTTTAATTTGCACAAGGGATTCTGCGTGCTATCGCACGCGTTGCCTTGCAACCGAACCCCTGCGGGCTGACGCTCCGTTTTTGCGATATTCAGGGAACCCCAAAAGATACTTTTGTACTTTTGGGGAAAAGGAGCACACAAGCAAAAGAATGAGCATTATCGCCCCCGATAATGCAATTTCAAAAGCACAGTGTGCGACGTTACTTCGCTATTACGCCTGTCGGCTACGAATCCCTTATGGTACACCAAAAAGGCTCACGAAATCGTGAGTCTTTTTAATTTGCACAAGGGATTCTGCGTGCTATCGCA
>ERZ825525.286-NODE-286-length-71749-cov-8.072782_pt1 | contig 71749 bp, 63 predicted proteins | sample MGYA00519930_ERZ825525 | MGnify/ENA primary metagenome ERZ825525 (study PRJEB31778, sample SAMEA3449203) | human gut metagenome | biome: human gut; feature: human-associated habitat; material: faeces | place: United Kingdom | collected 2010/2012 ... | reverse complement strand
GCTACAAACGGGCAGTCCTTTTTTTGGCGCACCGCTCCACTGCGTGGCGTCATGCGCGCTTGCTTCGTTTTGTGTCTTTCTTTGGACTGCTACAAACGGGCAGTCCTTTTTTTGGCGCACCGCTCCACTGCGTGGCGTCATGCACGCTTGCCTCGTTTTGCGTTTTTCTTGGACTGCTACAAACGGGCAGTCCTTTTTTGTTTTTCAAAATTATTTCCACGCAAATGTGCAAAAACACAGGGAATATCAAAAAACTTCAATAAAGTTTGCAGATGCATTGCTACAAATTTAAGAATCAAATGCGTGCAGTTTTGCCAAGTGAAAGACGCAAAGCAGTTTTGAAAACATTTGGAAAAGAGCGTTTTTGGGCATGGCTTCGGAGGCAATACACGCAAAAGGCTTGCCCCAACCCAAACAGCCACGTAAAATGAACACAAATCATAAATTTTCCCGCATAGTTTATAGAAATCAAATCATTGACAGACGGTAAAAGCAAAACTATAATTGTAACTATCAAAAGGAATAGAAGGAGGTTTTGATATGAAAAAGTTTATGTTGAAACTTGTAACGGCAATTTTACTGCTTACCCTCACGTTTTCATTGTTTGCCTGCAAGCCCAAAGATCCGCAAGAGGAAAACACCACCTATTCCATACAGGCGCCTGCGCAATCGGAAGTTTATTCCGTGACGGGGCTTCCCCAAAGTGCCACAAAAGGCGCAACAGTATCCTTCAAAATTGTACTTACGCACCCCGACGACACCATATTGAACAGCGTTACCGTGAAGGGAACAAATACAAATTTGCAACTGAAAGCGTCTGCCGACGGCAACTACACTTTCAGCATGCCGAGCGAACCCGTTTCGGTAACGGTGGACGCAAGTTACTACCCCGACAACGACTCCGACAACTTCCTTTCGTGGGACAGCGACAACGTTACTACCGTTGAAAAATGGCAAGCCGCATTTGAAGGGGATGAATATCTGGACTTTGCCGACGATTTTTTGCTTACTACAACAATAACTTCCCAACCGTCGCAGTCCCCCGCAAATTTCGCCCTTACCTCCCACACGGAAAATGCCTTTTCGCTTAACGGCGACGTTGTTCCCGATGACGCCATAAAGGTGGAAGCGTTGTACCGTGACGGCAACCAGGCAAATCAGTTTGTCCTTCGCATAGACCGCACCAAGGTTAGCGCAGGTAGCGCAAAAATTGTGCTTGTTGTGGAAAACGGACACAAATTCGGAGATAAGGCAGTGCTTGCCTGCACCGTAACGGTAACGGAACCTGAGCCTTTGGAAAGGGTGGAAACATGGACGGCTACCATTGTTTTTGACATTTCCGCAATACAAAACGACGAAAACACCCAAAAGATGGCTATTGTGCTGGAAGACCTTGACTACGAGCAAACAATGTATCTGCGCCCCAGTCAGATGTTTGACATAGAAGACTTGCAAATTGTTGACGGCAAGGTAACGGTGCAGTTCATCTACGCAAAAGGACACAGTTACTCGGTGAGTTTCCACTACTACATGTCAACTCAGCCTGCCTATCCCACGGTAGAATTTGACGGCGAAGCGGACGGGGCAGAGTACGCCGTCAACCAACTGACTTTTGAAAAAGACGGCGGATGGATAAATCTCACGCTAAAATAGTACCGACGTGTCAGGTGTTCGATAATGAATTTTTAACAAAAAAGTGCGGTAATCCCGCACTTTTTTTTGCAACAGAGGTTGCTTTTTCTGAATTTTTACGCAATACACCGTCGCTGAATGTTGCACCGCTTTTTTGCAAATGAAATACAAAGCACACGTACAAAAACACAATTTGACGGGCTGTGCAAATCACACGCAATCGGGCAAATTTTTAACGCCTGCGGTATTTTGCATTTTCTTCTGAAAAAACGCCACTGTCGCATTTACGACAGCCGTTTAAGCGACAACTTTTCAACAAAACGGCACTTTGTTTTGCAGAATTGAAACTAGAAAATGGCGTTTACCATTGTTTCCGCCAAAGCGTTGACGTCTTCCGCACAGTCGTTGTCCAGCCACTTCATAGACACGTTGAACAACATTCCCGAATACAGATAGGGCATGTAGGGTGATTTTTCGGGGTAATCTTTGCCAAACGCCGTAACGAAATTTTTGTTGAGGTAGTCAAGATACAGGTACTCCAGCCTTGCCTTTCGCAACAGTTTGAAGGGTTGCATGTTTTGCAAAAACAAGTTGAGCACATCCACCACCACCTTGACGTAGTCTTTCTTGCAACGGGGATAGAAACGTTTTTGAAAAACGTAGTTGTTGCGGTTGTGGTCGAAATAGAAGGTTATCACGTCTTCTTTACTTTTGAAGTAACGGTAAAAGGTTGCCCTGCCAACGCCTGCCTTTTGTACAATGTCCGTTACGTTTATTTTTTCGTAGGAATATTCCTGCATCAATTTGAAAAGTGCCTGCACAATGTAGTGGCGTGTGTATTCCTCGGGAGCGTAATCTGCCATACAAAACCTCCTTTTGTGTCTCATTTGGCGTGACACATCGGCACAATGTGTCTTTTTGCCCTTTCAGACTGTTGATTTTTTTTGGTCTTTTTCTTATGATACACGTGTCTCACGAGAAAGTCAACGGTAAAATTCTCGTAGAAAAACATCACGGAGGAATCACCATGAAAGAAAAAGATTTTGTAACCTACGAATACAGGACAAAGACGGTTTCGACGGCAAACCAATTCAAAGCAATGGATATGTACGAATCTTTCGGGTGGGAAGTTACCGCCACCACGCCTACTGCCATTGACGGAATTACCCTTTCGCTGAAAAGGGACAGAAAGCAACGTCACAAACAGGAATTGACAAAACTCGAACAGCAGGCGGAAAACCTGTTTGACACGATAAACAGTCTGCAAAGTGCAAAAACACGTGGGGCAAGCATTTTCGCATTCATTTTCGGCATTTTTTCCACTTTGGTGCTTGGCGGCGGAATGAGTCTTGTGCTTTTGAACACCAACAATCTGCCTTCCGTCATTGGCGGGTCGGTGTTGGGAATTGCAGGCTTTGCCCTTTGCGGAATAAACTACCTCATCTACAAAAACGCCGTAGCAAAAAAGACAAAGCAATTGCTTCCGATAATTGACGAAAACGAGGAAAAACTTGCTTCGGTGCTGGAAAAGGGCAACGACTTGCTGAGCCGAGATATTATCTGAAAAACAAACTATTGTAGAAACAACGGAACGTTGCAACGCAAAAGGCACATCGTCTGACACACAAGCGACAAAAACGCCTATACTTTTGCAAAACACAGGTAAAAATGAAAAAACTTATTGACAAATCCACGGGCATGTCCGCCGAAAAGAAGATAGTTTTTAACACCACTGTCGGACTTTGCTTTTCCGCCCTGCTGGCAACGGGAAAATTGTTTTTGGGAATTTTCAACGATTTTGACCTGTGCATAGTTGCAATGTACACCTTTGCAATGCTTTTTGCAAAACTGCAATGTCTGATTGGCATAAAGGAAAATACAAACGCACGAAAGCGCAACACAATAGTTGCGCTTTCGTTGCTGACATCCAGCATTGTGTACATCGCCTTTATGGCAAGGCTGTTTTTTGTGCAGCGAGCGCCGTCAACGTACACCTTGAACTACGTGGTACTGCTGGCGTTTATTGCCTTTGCCGAATTGGGTTTTGCCGTTGCGGGAATGATTCGCACCAAACGCAAAGGTCTGTACTACCGCAACATAAAAATTGCCAACATGGGCATGGCTTTGATTGCCATTTTGACCACGCAAATGTCTTTGTTAGACTTCACGGAAACCAAAAACACCGACATTTACAATGCCTTTTCCGGAATAGCCGTGGGATTGTTTATCGCACTCAGTGCGCTGTACGTTTTCTTTGCACCCAAAATAAGCCTTGTGGGAAGGGAAACCAACGTCTTTGTGGGGGAAGGCACACAAACTGTTGCAACGGACGGGCAAGGCAACGTGAAAATTTTGCTTGTTTCCAGCAGAGTGTACGGCTCCTACGTTTACGTAGCAAAACTTGACGGAAAAACACTTTCGGGAAAAATTCGTCAGGAAGCGTCGTTGTGGAAGAAAATGCACGTAGCGTTAAAAATACTGTGCTGTGTTCTTTCGGAAATTTTGATTTTTGTTTGGTTGGCAGGATACCTTGTCTTTTTCCTGCGTTGCATAAACCTTCCCGCACAGTTGGAAAGAAAAATGAAAACTTTGAACTTTTCCAAACCCGACCTTCAAAAAACAATTTCGTCGCAGTGTGCAATCGCCGAAACACCCGACATGTAACCGTTTGTGCTTTGCAAAAACGTCGGGACAAGTGCCGAAAACGCTTTTTTATTTGAAAAACTTTTGCAATGTCCGTGCCGTTGCAGTGTGGCACAAAAAAACCGCACCTGATGAGGAGCGGTGTTTTTTTGTTCAGAATTTGTGTACACGGTAAGGGTTTTATTGTCCACCGTTGTAACGTGTGTTGTAACCGTCGTTTTCGTCGGGACGCAGATTGTTGGGAAACATCGTGTCCGTTTTTATGTCGTTGACGATTTTTTGCAGTTTGGAAACTACATTGTAGGGGTCGTCGATGTCCCACAGCACCTGCGCTTTACCCTTGCCGGAAATGTAAATGTCCCCCACATGAAACATTTTGTCGGTGAGCCCCACTTTGAGATTTACGCCGAAAACGTCGGTGTAATAGATGTTGACTATGTCTATTCCGATGAATCCGCTTTTGATAATTATCCGTTTATCGGTGAAAATGTAATCGGTGTTTTTTTGCCGTTTGCCTGCCGTAAGCAAGTTGGAAGCCCAGATCCACACAGGCAAAAGGTGAATGAGGAAAAACGCCACAAAAAACACCACCGTCCACGGCGGAAGGTCCTTAGCAGTGCTGACAATGGTAGCAATTATTCCGCCGTCCACTGCAAGCCACAAAATGGCAAAGGGCAACATTTTCACCGCCTGCGCCAGAATGAAGGCTTTTCGGTTGGGTTTTCCCTGCCACAAAATTTGTTCGCCTTCCCCCACAAGAGAGGTGTCGTACTCCTGTTGCGACCCGGAATTGAAATAACGCTCGTCAAAATTTGCCATGGCGTCACACTCCTTTGCCATTACTTTACCAAACAAAACCGTTTGTGTCAATACTAATGTAACACGTACTTTGTTTTCCGACAAAGGGTTTTTTCAACAAACTTCCCACTTTTTCAGTTGCTTTGCAACAAGGAAAATTCGCCGTTAAACGGGCAACCGCAAAATTTTGAAAACACAGGTGATTTTGCACAAGAAAGGAAATAAACATTACCTTGACGAAACAAAACACATTGACGTTAGGTAAAAACAGCGAAAAGCCCCTGCAAAGGTTTGCGTTGCCCATGCGACAGGTCAGAACCTCACGACCTCTGCCCTGCAAGCAGTTTTGCGTGTTTACAAAAACAGCGTGATGTATTATAATAGCCTTGCGTAGGTTGTGTACAATTTTACCACAACGCAACAACTGCACGAAAAGAGGTTTTATGAAAGAATTTTTTGCCGACCTTAAAAACGGTATTGTTTCCGTGTTCAAAGGACCTGCCAAAGAGGAAAATTTGTTTGCATTGGACGGAAGACCGCCTCTCAAAAGAGCCGTACCTTTCGGAATACAACACATTTTGGCGATGTTTATGGCAAACATAACGCCCCTTTTGATTGTTCTCGGCGTGTTGGGACTTTCCGACAACCCCATTGCAACGCAGGCAATGCTGGGAGCATTGTTCATGGCGGGGGCAGGAACGATAATTCAACTGCTGATAGGCGCCCGTCTTCCCATAGTGATTGGCACTTCTTTCACTTTCGTGGGGGTATTTTCCACAATAGGACTTTCGGCAGGGGGCGGCGAAGCGGGATACTACACCATTTTAGGCTCTGTTTTGGTGGGAGGACTGATTTCGGCATTTTTGTGTTTGTTCATACGCTGGTGGGGAAAAATTCTGAAACCCATTGTGCCCTGCGTGGTGGTTTTCGCAATAGGACTGAGCCTTTTGCAAAGCGGTGCCACGCAATTTGTGGGAGGCTCCGCCGTGCTTCAAAAACTTGCACAAAACGAAACGGAAGTGCCCTACTTCGCCTACATATTGGTGGCAACGGCAACGCTGTTAAGCGCTGTTTTGTGGCAGATTTTTGCCAAAGGCGTGTGGAAAAACCTCAACATTGTTTTCGGCATTATAGTGGGATACGTCATTTGTCTGTGCGTGCCGGGAATGATTGACTTTTCACTGTTGAAAGTGCAAAACGTTGAAGACGTCATCACCTATCCGCACATTGTGGATTTGTCCAAACTGCGCTTTGAACTTTTGCCCATAGTGCTTACCACGGTGTACTTTTTGATGTCCGTCGTGGAAGGCTTGGGAGATGCCACCGCCCTTTGCACCGACGTGCTGGGACGTCAACCTACAACAAGAGAAATTACAGGCACGGTGGTATTTGACGGATTCAATTCCTTTTTGTGCTGTTTCTTCGGCGCATTGCCGCTGACCACCTTTGCGCAAAATGTGGGAATCGTAACGCAAACAAAGGTTACCAACCGTTTTACCGTGTTTGTAGGCGCTTGCTTTTTGGTGCTGACATCGTTTTTCCCCGTTGTGGCAAACTTTTTGTGCACCATTCCCGATTGCGTGTTGGGTGGCACAATGGTGATACTGTTTGGTTCCATTGCCGTTGTGGGCATAAAAATGTGCAGTAAAGCGGGATTTTCCGACAAAAACATTCTGATTCTTTCGCTGTCGCTGTGTCTTGGGTTCGGGCTGACGTTGGCAAAAGATTTCTTTTCCTATTTGCAAAGTGCGGGGTTGCAAAATTTAAGCGACCTGCTTTCCAACAACGTACTTAACATGTTTGTCATTGCCTTCGTGCTTTCGTGGGTATTGCCGGAAAATATGAGTTTTACACGCAAAAAGCAGGCAAAGCAAGTTGCTCAGCCAAACGAAAAGTCGACGGAACACACCGACGGCACCGATACCGTTGACGCCGACAACGACTGAAAAAGGGCAAAATTTACAAATACGTCAAACGCAATTACCACGCAAAACAAAAATTTTGAACATACAGTTGAAACATTACGAAAAAAAGCCTTTGTTTGTGGGATACACCCATATTCAAAGGCTTTTTTGTTTTCGTTGATATTGTTCACAGATTGGTATTTTCTTGCAGATTTACAAGCGATGGCTTTTCCGCAACAATACAAACGCCCGCTGCTCTGAAAAGGGAAAAAGCAATGCTTTACAAGGCAGTTTACCTTGTCCGCCTTGGATGACTATTGCGTAAAAGCAATGCGTGTCGCTTCAACCGTCTTTTGCTCCTTTGGGCGAAGTTACACGGTAAACGGCGTTTGTGCCCTCTGCATCTTGCCTGAAAGCACTAGGATTTGTTGTGTTGCAATGCGTCTTTTGAAATATTTGTCAGATTGCATAGCCTGCAAAACAACGCAAACTGCCCCGTCTGAACACACGTTACCATTGCAAAAACAAATTGTTTTGTAAGACATTCTACGCTTTTTGTTGCAAAAAGTCGAGTACGTATTCAAAAACAGCGTCCACTGTAAGTCCGTTTTGTTGCATCAGCCGTTGCGCGTCAAAATCGCCGAAGTGTTGCTTTTCGATGCCAAAGTTTTTCACTTTGACGTTGCTGTCGCCAAAGTAGGACGCCACTTTCTGACCGTAACCGCCGTCGAGAATCCCGTCTTCCACGGTTACCACAAGACTGTGGTTTTGCGAAATCGATTGCAACAGGTCTTTGTCCAAACCGGAAAGATACACGGGGTTGACAAGCGTTGCCACAACCCCTTTGGTTGCAAGTTGTTCCGCAACTTTTTTGCCGAGAGTAAACATGTTTCCCACGGCGAAAATTGCCACGTCGCTACCTTGTTGCACCACCTGCGACCTGTTGAGTTGCGAGTAGTCCATTTTCGGTGCGTCGCCGTGAACGACAGTCGTAGGCACACGGATTGCCACGGAAAGTTTGTTTTGTTCCGTTGCCCAATCCAGCATTGCCAGGTACTCTTCCACACACACGGGGGCAAGGTACACCAGGTTGGGAATGTTGGAAAGTTCCGCAATGTCAAAAAGTCCGTTGTGCGTTGCACCGCCTCCCCGTGCAACGCCCGTAACAAACACCAACAGCGTTGCAGGATTGCTGTCCAAAGCAAGGTCCTGGTGAAGTTGGTCGAAACTGCGTTGCAGAAAAGTTCCGCTGACTGCGTAGACGGGTTTTGCACCGCCACGGGCAATTCCCGAAACAAATGCCACGGCATGTTCTTCGCAAATGCCGACGTCCACGAAACGGGCGCCGAAATTTTGCCTTCGCAAAGCATCCATGGCAAGCACGGCAGGCGTTGCCGAAGACACTGCCACCACGCTTTTGTCGGTAACTATTTTTTCCGACAGATAACGGTAGGTGATTTCACTGTAATTTTCGCCGCAGTTTGCTTTGAGGAAAGCCCCCGTCTGCAAAGAAAAGGGACCTCCTGCGTGAAACAGTTCTCGGTTTTGCTCGGCAGGCGCAAACCCCTTGCCCTTTTGCGTGTGAACATGCACCACAATGGGTTTTGCCACCTTTTGCGCCCTTTTCAACGCCTTTACCACCTGCAAAACGTCGTTGCCCTCTTCCACGTACATGTACTGCAATCCCAGAGCCGTAAACATATTGTTTTTGCTTTTGCCGTTGGTGGCACGCAGTTTTGCAAGATTTCCGATGTATCCGCCGTGATTTTCCGCAATAGACATTTCGTTGTCGTTCACAACAATTACCAGCGACGTTGCCTGCTCGGCAATGTTGTTGAGTCCCTCGTACGCTTCGCCTCCCGAAAGGGAACCGTCGCCTATCACGGCGACCACGCTGTGCGTTTGCCCCAACAAATCTCTCGCTTTGGCAAGACCGCAGGCAAGGGAAAGGGATGTGGATGTGTGCCCCACCGTGAAAAGGTCGTGAACGCTTTCCTCGGGGTTGGTGAAACCGTTGACGTCATCGTAGCGTTCGGGGAAAAGAAAAGCGTCTTTTCTGCCCGTCAGCATCTTGTGCACGTAGCACTGATGGGAAACGTCAAACACGATTTTGTCCACGGGAGAATTGAAAACATAGTGCAGCGCCACGGTGAGTTCCACCACTCCCAGATTGGAACCTATGTGTCCGCCGTGATTGCTGAGTTTGGTGAGCAACACATTGCGCACTTCGTCGCACACCGCAGGCAGATTGCGCATTGCAATTTTTTTCAAATCTTTTGGGGAATTTATTTTTTCAAGATACATCTTATTCTCCTTTTGCATAGCACGGTATATTATATCATAACTTGAAAATAAAAACAGCAAAATGGAAAAAATTGTGTGTTTTCCGCAAATTGTGCAAATTATCATCACCCCGACTCCGTTTGCATTACTGTGGAGTGTTTCTGAAAAAGTTTGCCTGACAAAAAACACACGGACTTTTGTTTTTGAGTTTTTGAAGGACTTGTCGGCACAAAAACAACGAGTTTTCGAAACAAACGCAACGTTGATTTCAACAGTCCGAAAAACTCACGCCGAACGATATCTGTGCAAAATTGCCGTCCAAATCCGTAATTTGAAAAAGCGTTACTCGTGTTGCGTACTTTCACTACTCTTTTGGGAATTAAACTCTCTGTTTCGGTTGTGCTTCAAGCGCAATGTTTTACTACTAAACAAAAAGTCCATTTTTATATATCTTGTGCGCCGTTTCGCAATAAATGGAAAGAAAAGCGACTTACAGAGAAGTCGCTTTTCTGATTTTTTCTTTACTTTCGGACTTTTGCATTTTTACAGTGCGAACATTCGCTACAACAACAGTCGCAACAACAATGCTTTCCCTTTTTTTTCCGCAAAACGTATGCAACGACTGTTCCCGACACGATACAAACACAAACAACTATCAAAAAAATTTCCCAAAATCCCATGCTAAATCACCTTTTTTTTCTTTTTGTTTCTGACAATAATTATTGAAGCAACAATCGCTGCAAACGCAATCCACACAAACGACGTCCACCACAACGAACCCACAGTATATATTATTGCGGAAACAGTGTAACTCGTTGCCAGCCAAAACAAAATTGTTCCTCGGTAACTTTTACCGTCAGGCAATTCGCCTTTTGCTGTACCTACAGCCGCAAAACACGGTATTGTCGTCATGTTGAAAGCAATGAAGGAAATGAGTGCGGGTACGGAAATGCCTGTGGCAAGTATCATTGCCTGCACCGCGTCTACGCCGTCGGCGGCGGACACGTCCAGACCGCCCAATTCCAGCCCTGCGACCTTAACAAGGCACAGCGCCAGCGTTCCGAAGGTGGCAATGACGTTTTCCTTGGCGATAAGCCCCGCCACCACCGCCACGCCGAACACCCAGCCGTAGGCGCCCAGCTGACTGCCGAAGCCCATAGGGGTAAACAGCGGCTGCACAAGGCTGCTGAGCCCTGCCAGAATGCTTTGGTTGACGTCCTCGTCGGCAAGCAGCTGCCAATCGAAGGTGAAGTGGGTAAGCACCCAGATGACTATGGTGGAGGCAAGAATTATGGTAAACGCCTTTTTGACAAAGTGCTTTGTCTTGTCCCACAGGTGCAGCATAAGGTTTTTGAACTGCGGCGCATGGTAGGCGGGCAGTTCCATTATGAAGGGAGGCGTTTCCCCCTTCAAAGAGGTGCTGCGCATAAGCAATACCGAAACTATTGCCGTAACTATGCCCAACAGATACATTCCGTAGGTGATAAGGTCGGCGTTGCCTATGCCGAAAAACGCCACTATCGCCCCCGCGACCGCCGTAAGAATGGGCAGCTTTGCCCCGCAGGAGAAGAATGGGATAACCCTTATGGTCGCCGTGCGTTCCTTTTCGTCTGCAAGAGTGCGGGTGTTTATCATAGCGGGTACGGAGCAGCCGAAGCCCATTATCATGGGCATGAAAGCTCTGCCGGAAAGCCCGAAGCGGCGGAATACCCTGTCCAGAATGAAGGCGATACGCGCCATGTAGCCGCTGTCTTCCAAAAGGGAGAAGAACAAAAACAGCACGAGTATGGGAGGCAGGAAGGACAGCACCGAGCCTAAGCCGTCGATTATACCGCTGTTGATAAGCCCTATCGCCCAATCTTCCATACCGCTGTTTTCCACCACGCCCTGCAACGCTCCCAGAGCCTCGCCCACCAGCATGTCGTTCCAGATATTGTTGATGATTACGCCGGGCGAATACACCACGCCGTCGTAAAGGCAGGCAAGCCATCTGACGCCGTAGCTTATCGGCTCTCCTTCCGAATCCAGCAGCCCCAGCGTTTCCAGCGTGGGCAGGTTGAATATGCTGCCCAGATACAAAAAGTTTTCACTGAAAGTAAGGTGGAACACGGCGAACAGTATCACCAGAAATATGGGAATACCCCATATTTTGTGCGTCAGCACCTTGTCAGCCCTGTCGGAAGCAGTCGTCTGAAACTTTTGCTGCGACTTGCGCTTTAAGGCGCTTTTGAAGTTGTCGGCTATGTACCTGTAACGCGCGTCCGCCACCAGCGCCTCGTAGTCGGAGCCGAACGCCGAATGGGGGTGCGCCTGCTGAAATTCCTCTACCATGGCAACCAGCGAGGGATGTTCCTTTGTTTCCAGCTCGTCCTTTTCCACAAGCTTTACGGCGTGGAACAGCGGGTTGGGCACGTTTTGCCCTTTGAGCGCAATGGTGACGTCCTTGATGAGGTGCGAAAGCTCCGTGTGAGAAAGCACCGTGCTGCCCGTGCGCGGACGGCTGCAATATTCGTAGGCGCGGTTCATCAGCTCCGCAAGCCCTTCGCCTTTTAAGGCGGAAATTCTTACGACAGGCACGCCCAGCGCCTTTTCCAGCTTTTTGTCCTCTATCTCGTCGCCGTTTTTGGTAAGGGCGTCCATCATGTTGAGCGCCACCACTACCGGTACGTCCAGCTCCAGCAGCTGCGTGGTGAGATACAGGTTGCGTTCCAGATTGGTAACGTCCACCACGTTGATGACGCAGTCGGGCTTTTCGTTGAGCAGATATCCGCGGGCGATGACTTCCTCGTCGGTGTAGGGGGAAAGAGAATATATTCCCGGCAAATCTACTACGGAAACGGGCTTAGCGCACTTTTTGTACGTTCCTTCGCGCTTGTCTACCGTTACTCCCGGCCAGTTGCCCACGTGCGCCGTAGAGCCTGTAAGGCTGTTGAACAGCGTGGTTTTGCCGCAGTTGGGATTGCCCGCCAATGCAAATTTAATCATTTTTCACCTCCATGGTTATGCAAGCCGCCTCCGTCTTGCGCAGGGTAAGCTCGTAGCCTCTTACCGTCACTTCCAGCGGATCGCCCAGAGGCGCTTTTTTGCGAAGCAGAATTTCCGCACCGGGCGTTATGCCCATGTCGAAAAGTCTGCGCCTGATTTTGTTTTCGCCGTCTACCGCAGTCACTACCCCGTGACTGCCCACGGCAAACTTGTCTAACGTTGTCATAGTAGTCTCCTTTTAGTTGTATTAAAGGGCTTGCGCCCTGTTAATCGTTGTGTAACGGCACCTGCAAATACATTTGAAGCCGACGACAAAAACGTCAGGCATAGGCATATACGCCAGTCGCCACACCGGCAAGGTGCGCTCGACGCGCAGTCGCGGCAAGGTGAAACTCTTTTAGTGGAGAACTTAAACGTAAGCCACGCACTCAAACGTCACTCGCCCCACCGGCTAGGTGCAATGCTTATCTTACAGGTAAATGCTTTTAAGCCGACGACAAAAACGTCAGGCATAGGCAAATACGCCACTCGCCCCACCGGCTAGGTGGCCCCACCGGCTAGGTGCGGCAAGGTGTGACGAATATTTTGCTGCACAGCTGTCCGTCCAAAGCCAGCTTGACGCCCTTTACAACGCACACCACGCTGCTGCCCGAGGACACCACCGTCAGCTGCGAATTGAGGGCAATGCCCAGACTTTCCAGATAGGTTTTGGTTTTGCCCTCTACTGCCAGCCTGATCACTTTCAAAGTTATTCCCGTGGGTGCTACCGTTAACGGCATGATTCCTCCTTAAAATCCGAAACATTTTTCGCTTTCGCATTTATGCTACCACCGCGAGAAAATTTTGTCAAACAAAAATGCGAAACTTTTTTCATATTTTTCTTGTTTTTTTATGCCGCGAGGAAGCCCGCCGAAACAAAAGGAAAGAGCATTTGCATTTTACGCAAAAAGATAGTATAATACGCTTATGAAAAACAACGTAAGACAGCCGCAGCAGGAGCGGTCGATAGAAAAGAAGAACAAAATTATACAGGCAGGCTACAAGCTGTTTGCCGAAGTGGGCTATCACGGCACCAACACGGCGGAAATTGCCAAAGAAGCGGGAGTTTCCACGGGGGCGGTGTACGACTACTTTTGCGACAAAAGGGACATTATGATAAGCGTGCTGCACCTGTACGTGGAAAACGCCAGCCGCCCCGTGATGCAGATACTGACGGAGGCAAAGCCGCTGGACGTACCCAAGGTGGCGGCGGAAATTTTGGACAAAACGGTGAGCATTCACCGCGAAAACGCCCGACTGCACAACACGTTGCACGCCCTTGCCGCCGCCGACGAGGCGGTGAACGCGGCGTTTATTGCGCTTGAGGACCAAGTGACGCAAAAGGTGGCGGAGGCGCTTGCGGCAAACGGCATACAACGGCAGCATGCGGAAGAAAGAGTGCACCTTGCAATGAACATGATACAGAGCTTTGCGCACGAATACGTGTTTGACAAGCACGAATACATAGACTACGCCGCCATGCGGGACATAGTGTGCAAGCAGATAGTGTCGCTTTTCGAGTGACTTACAACGAAAAAAACGGGTTCGCCCGTTTTTTTGTTGCCCTTTTTCCTGTTTTCCGTTGTCCTTTTTGCGGCGTTTTGTCGCCGTTTTCAGTCCCGTGCTTGCAGTAATTTTGGCACAGAAGGTATTTTGTTTTGCAAACGTATGAGATTTTTGGTAACGATCTGCCTCGGCAAGGGGTTTTACGCAGCAGCGCCTATGATTTTTTTAACGACTGTGGAAGAGCCTTGGTGAAGGGAGTGGAAAATCACCTCTTTTGCGCAGAGCGTTGCAAAGCCGCATTTGCAGGCGGACTGCACAAGAAAGGTAAACGCCCGATAAGCTTTGCAACTTTTTTCCGCGCGAAATATGAAAGTCACGCCTTTTCAAAATTACGTAGTAAATATTATTTTGCAAGCGACGGAATACATTCGCGGGAGCCACAATCGTTAAGGCTGCGGAGGAACTTGACGCACCGTACGACGAACTTGTGGGGCACAAAAACCGTTAAAAACTCAACGGCATATCCGATATGCCGACGGGCTCTCGCCCTGCCATAAGAAAAACGGCATATGCCGGATTTTGATGGAAGCATAGGTCAATATTGAAAATAAATTTGTAAGGCTTCCCTATTGGCGCACAGCCGCGCCTTATTTACAAAACAATTAAAGCCGATAGCGTAAACGCCCTGCACCTTCAAACACTTAAAGGCAAGGGCAGAAACGATAGCCACCAGCACATATGCCCTTCAAAATACGTATAAAGCCGATAGCGTAAACGTCAGCCACCAACAAATACGCCACTCGCCTCGCCGGCAAGGCGCGCCAGTCGCCCCACCGGCAAGGTGCGCCAGTCGCCCCACCGGCGAGGTGAAAAATGCCCGCTATCGTAGATAGGGGGCATAATAAGTGTGTATTATAGACAATTTTGCCGAAAACCGCACAGGGGCAGGTTTAGGGCTTGAGGCGGTTGGGACCACGGAACAGGAATGTTACGTCCTTTACGCTGGGCAATTCAAACAGACGCACCAACGCACGTGTAAGTCCGAGACCGAATCCGCCGTGAGTAGGCGCACCGTAACGGAAAAATTCCAGATACTCGTGCATGCTTTCGGGGTCGATGCCCTGTTCGGCAATGTTTTGTTTCAGTTGCTCGTAACGGTGTTCACGCTGTGCGCCGCTGGTGATTTCTATTCCACGGAAAAGCAAGTCGTAGGTTTTGGTCAGTTCGGGGTTGTCTTCGTGCTTCATGGAGTAGAAGGCTCTTGCCTTGGCAGGAAAGTCCACGATGAACACAAAATCGCTGTTGTACTTTTCCTTGACGTACTGACAAATCAGTTTTTCGCCGTCGGGGTCGAGGTCGCCCTTCAACGCACGGGGTACTTCGTAGTTCTTTTCCTCTTTCAGTATTCTGTACACTTCATAAAGGGGAATACGGGGGATTTTGACGTCCATGTCCAACACGTCCTTGCCGAAGTACTTTTTGTATTCGTCGTTGAACTCGTTTTTTATTCCCTTGATGATGTAGGAAAGCAACGCTTCTTCCACGTCCATTACTTCGTGGTGAGATTCGATGCAGGAAATTTCCACGTCGATACCGGTGAATTCCGTGTCGTGACGGCTGGTGAAACTGGGGTTTGCACGGAAGTATTCGCCGATTTCAAAGGTTTTGTCGAAACCTGCCATCATGCTCATTTGTTTGTACAGTTGCGGACTTTGCGTAAGGCAGGCTTTTTGTCCGAAGTAGTCTTTAAGTTCGAACACTTCGCTTCCGCCTTCACTGGACAACGCTGTGATTTTGGGCGTGTGAATTTCGATGAAGTTGTTTTTGTTGAAAAATTCCACTGCGTACTTTTCAAAAGCCGTTTGAATTTTGAACATAAACAGTTTCTTTTCATCACGCAAATCTATCCAACGGTAGTCCATGCGCAGGTCTTGTCCGCTGTCCGCCTGAATGGGCAAAACGTCGGCAATGCTCATTATTTCCAACGCCGTGGGGTAAATTTCCTTTCCGCCGTTGCGAACGTAGGTGGAAAAGACGCACTCGCCCTCCACCGACACGAAACTGTGCGGAGTGAGTTTTTTTGCCTCGGCATACACCTCGGGGCATTTGTCCTTTTCGATGGTTACCTGCACGGCGCCCGTTACGTCACGTATTACGATGAACATGATTTTCTTGTCACGTATGGTTTCCACCATGCCTTTGATTTTGCACTGACCTTCCGTAAGGTCTTTGATGTAAGTTCTTTTCATATTTTTCTCCCTGTAAAAAGGTAATTCAACGAAGTTCGTTTTTGGTGCGTGGGAAGGCAATGGTATCACGGATGTTGGTCATGCCTGTTGCGTACATAAGGATACGCTCCAAACCGAGGCCGAATCCGCTGTGAGGTACGCTGCCGTACTTGCGCAAATCCAGATAGTTGGCGTAGTCTTCCAACTTCATGTGTCTGTCGGTAATTGCCTGCAACAACTTGTCGTAATCCGCCTCACGCTCGCTGCACCCGATAATTTCTCCGACGCCGGGGACAAGCAGGTCCGTTGCCGCCACCGTTTTTCCGTCGGGGTTTTGCTTCATGTAGAAAGACTTGATGTCTTTGGGGTAGTTGACGACAAACACCGGCTTGTTGTACACCACGTCGGTGAGGTATCTTTCGTGTTCCGTTTGCAAATCACGTCCCCACTCCACGGGGTACTGAAATTCTTTTCCGCTGTTTTTAAGAATTTCAATTGCCTGCGTGTACTCCACCTGCACAAATTCGTCGTCCACCACCTTTTGCAGTTTTTCACGCAAACCCTTTTCGTAAAACTTTTCCAGAAAGGCAAGTTCTTCCTTGCAGGTGTGCAAAATGTCGTTGATGATGTATTTGATAAATTCGGTGGCAATTTCTATTATGTCGGGCAGTTCCGCAAAGGCAACTTCCGGTTCTATCTGCCAAAATTCCGCAGCGTGGCGTGTAGTGTTGCTGTTTTCCGCACGGAATGTGGGACCGAAGGTGTAAATTTTGCCGAATGCCATTGCCATTACCTCACCTTCCAACTGACCGGAAACGGTGAGCCCCGCACGCTGTCCGAAAAAGTCCTTGGCGTAGTACTCTTCGGGAGTTTTGACGGTGGGATCAAACCCGACGGTGGTTACCTGGAAAATTTCTCCCGCACCCTCGCAGTCGCTGCCGGTGATTATCGGGGTGTGTACGTACATGAAATTTCTTTCCTGAAAGAAACGGTGAATTGCCGCCGACAACTTGCTTCTCACACGGAAAACTGCGTTGAAGGTGTTTGTGCGCACACGAAGATGGGGCAATGTGCGCAAAAAGTCCAAAGACGTCTTTGTTTTCTGGATGGGATAGTCCAACGGGCAATCGCCCAAAACGGTTATTTTGCCTGCGTTTACCTCTACCGTCTGGTTGGCGTTGAAAGATTTTACCGCCTTTCCTTCCACTGCCACGGAAACGCCCACACGCAAAGCGGAAGTATCCGCCTGACAAGTGTTTTTGTCTATTACTATTTGCAGATGACCCAGCGTTGTGCCGTCGTTGAGGGCAAGAAACGCCATGTTTTTGCTGTCACGGAAACTGCGTATCCAACCGCACACCGTTACGTCGGTGTCAAAGTACTTTTGCGGTTGTGCTACGATTTGTATGATATCGGTGTGTTTCATAAAATTCCTCTTTTTTTGAAGTTTGCAAAGGTGTTTGCAAAAACTTTCTCGCTGTTGCTTATTATAACATTACAAATATTCATTGTCAAACATTGTAACGCAATGTTGCTGTTGTCGAAAGAAGCAAAAAGCCTCTCCGAAGAAAGGCTTTTTTACGATTTTCAGCGTCTGTTTTGTAAACACGCCTTTGCAGATTACCGTGAAAAACTCGAACGGCAATACCTTACCTTTGCGACAAAACCGCACAAGGCTTTACTCACAACTTTGTTGAAAACAAGTTGTAAAACCTGTTGCGTATTTCAAAATTTTGCCTGACCGACCTTACCGCAACTATTCCGCTTGGAAGGTTATCGTTACCGTTGCGGAAGTCTGCGAAACGCTGTCCACGGTGATGTCGAAATTTACCAGTTTGCCGTCGTTACGTGTGTACATGGGGAACACACGGCTGAACACGTCCCCCGTCTGCCACAAGTCGCTTTCCGAAGCGTACCCACGAGTGCCGGCAAACTTATTTTCACCGTCCGCTTCCACAAGTTTGATGAGAGGAATGGAAGAATAGGTGTTGTTGTTGTCGGTGAAAGAACCGTATTCGTCGCTGTACGGGTTGTTGACGGAAGAGGAAACGTGGTAGATTCTCACTCCGTAGGAAGCACCGTCGTACAGGTAACTGTTGGCTTGCGATGCGTGCAACGCATTGAGTCCCGTTGCGGAATACAGGTCGATCAGCAGATATTCCGAGAAGTAGGAATTGTCGAAGTCCAGCATTACAAGCAGGCAGTCGCCGCTTGTTGTGGAAGGCTCGATGGTGAAAATTTTGCTTTCCGTAACAACGGTGGGGGTAATCCAACCCAACATTATTTTGGAATACACGCCGTGGTCGCCCACAGTGTAGTCCATCATGTCGGCACCGCCCAGACCTTCTCCGCTACCGACGGTCATGTCGTAGTCGTAGTAGTCGTCCAACCCCATGAGGTGTCCCGTTTCGTGAATGTAGGTGGAAGCGTTTATGTTGAGTCCTTCGATTGTGCCGGAGTATTCAGTTCCGTCTGCTCTGTCGGCGTCTTCGTCCATGAAGTCGAATCCAGCAAACAGGTAGTAGTAGGCGTCCTTGCCGTCAAACTGTCTGTTTCCGGAGTACCACGTTACGTACGCCCAATAGATGGAACTGTCCGACTGGTAGTCCACGTCGGCGGAATAGATGAGGTACACTGCGTCGATGCAACCGTCGTTGTTGGTGTCGTACTTGGTGAGGTCGATTTGCCCTTCCAGCCACTCCAACACTTCCAGCAAAATTACTTCGTCGCCGTACTGCGTGTAGGTGTAGTCGCCGACGTCCACCGTTTGGTTGTAGTTGTTGTAATAGGTAGAGTCGTGCGAAGCGGTAAACACGTTGCCGCTTGTGCCGATGTTGACGCCCCAAATGTCGTAGTTGAGGTTGAGTTTGTTGTAGGAAGACAACGCATAGTAGGAACTTACGCTTTGCCAACCCGTGTCGGCAGCCGTGCCGTTGAATGCCTTGTTGAGTTTTTCAAGGTCGGCGGAAGTTATCGCCTGAGTGTCGGAAAACTGCACGGGAACAACCAGACAGTCGATGTTGCCTGTGGAAGGAAGACCGATGGATCCGTCGTAGGCAAGCAATTTGTCTTGCAAATTTTCGCTGTCAAAGGTGTTGGCGTCGTAAGTCTGTTGAGGCATTACGTTGCCGGAAACGCCTCCTTGACTGCCACCGTCGCCACCCTGACCGCCGCCGCCTACTTCGCCGTTGACGGCTATGGAAGATATGTACATGGATTTGCTTGCTGTCGTGGGGGTGAGAATGACGGTGATTGCACCGCTGACAGACTCATCGGCTACAAAATTCAATGTTGTAAGTTGGGTGTAATGCGATTGTTGGGCAACTGTTACCAACGTTTCCCCTTCGCATTTGAGAGGCGTCGTGCCAACGGAAACTTGTACCTGCATTCCTGTGGGACAATTTGTGGCAACCGTTACGCTGACCACGGTTACGCCATCCACGTTGGAGGAAGACACGATGGTTACCACACCGCCGTTTTGCAAAAATTGCACGCCACGGTTGTCGTCAAAACTGTTAGCCGTAGAACCCGTCGTGTACTGCAAGCACCCGTTTGCAACGGTGAGATACTGGTCGAGGAACACAGACGTGAGTTGAGTTGCTTCGCCACTGCCACCGCCTTGGCTACCACCGCCCTGACCGCCTCCCGAAGGTTCCGTCCATTTGGCGTAAACCACAATGTTGCCTGTGAGTGTTTCGGGTACAGTCCACGGGGTCGTGCATTGTGCGTCGGTGTACCATCCACCAAACACTTTGTCGCCGTTTTGCGGAGTTGCAGGCAGTTGGAAATTGCTGTCAAAAGGAACAATTATCGGACTTGTACCGTTTTGTGCGTCAAACACCACGTTGTAGCCCGTTGTTACGGAAGGTTCCGTCCATTTGGCGTAGACGGTGATGTTTCCCGTCAGCGTTTGCGGTACAGTCCACGGTGTTGTGCATTGTGCGTCGGTGTACCATCCGCCAAACACTTTGTCGCCGTTTTGAGGAGTTGCAGGCAGTTGGAAACTGCCGTCGAATTTGACAGTTGTCGGCGCAGAGCCGTTTTGCGCATCGAATGTTACGGTGTACACCGTGGGAGTGCATGCCGTAAGCACCAAAACCAACGCAAAAACTACTGCCAAAAGAGCAGAAATTTTTCTTTTCATGTTGTGCCTCCAAAATAATTACATTAAGCACACTTATTTTATAAAAAAACAAACTGTTTTGTCAATGACAAAGCGTCGCAATAAACGTACAAAGTTGTAATGCAACCATAAAGAAAAACAAAGTTGAGCAACATCGTAACACTTGCATTGCAAAGGTGTTTCGCACTTTCTGCCAATCCCGACACACCCTTGCACAAAGAAACCCGTTGCCGACTTTTCGGCTGATATTGTTGCATGGCATTAAAACTCGAAACGTGCGCCTTGCAACAGATAAAACTTGCCGTGTGTGAAAACACCGACGTTGCAAAAACAGTTTTGGGCTTGCTTGGTACTTTGCAAAACTCTTGTATGTAAACAATTGTATAACCACACTTGTAGCAAAACTTTTGCCTGCAAAAACACTTGTAGCAAAACACTTGTACGAAAAATACTTGTGGCAAAATTCTTGTACGAAAAACACTTGTAGCAAACCGCTTGTACGAAAAACGCTTGTGGCAAAATTCTTGTAGCAAAACAAAAAGCGTCCCTTTCGGGGACGCTTTTTGTTTTTATGGGGGAGACAAAATGTACACAAAACTGTCGTTTTTCAAAATTGACTGTTTCCATGTACCGAAAAAGCACAAACGTATGCAAAAATTGCGTAAATGTCACAATTTTTGTTTAAGTAGTCGGCGCAAACGGCTTCCCTTGGGGAAAAGCGCCGTAGCCACAAAAAAGGCAAAACTTCCGTGAAGTATTTTTTGCCATGCCGAATATTTTTCACGAGGCAACACCACCTTTGCCGAATGTTTGTCGCAAAGACGAAAAGGCATGTGCAAAATGTCGGAAAGTGCCAAAACGGTTTTTCGGGAATAGACGCCCTGCGCAAATATTTCCGCTTCCTGTTTTTTGCGGCAAAGTTGTTGCAAAACGCCGTCGATTTCGGCAGTGTTTTGCGGAAGCAACATGTGCCTGCGGTAGGCTTTGTCGTCGGAAAACGTCGCTTTTTTGACTTCTTGAAGACCAAAAGCACGTTGCACAAATTGCTTTGATTCGGGAAAACCCGCCCCTTTTCCCGATGAATACAGCGACCGTGCGGAAAAGTTTTTCCACTCTTCAAGTTTGCCAAGCAAAATGTCGTTTTGAGGCAGTTTTTCCAACTCGCTTCGCATCACGTCAAACACAAAAGCCGACTGCGAAACGTGAGCCGAAAATCTTTCAAAGGAATTTACATTCGTCTGTTGCGAGGCATGCAAACGGTAAAAGTAGTAGCCGAGATGCACGTTTGCCACCCTTGATGCGTACAAGAAGGCAAAAAACGTGATTAGTACGTCTTCGGCAAAAACCTGACGACCAATGGGGTGCATCTGCACCTGTTGACACGCCTGCTGCAAAAGCGTGCGACGAAAAACCTTGTTCCACAACACGTACCAACTGTGTTCCTTCCCCGCATGTTGAAAGTAGCGTTGCAAGCAGTCGGAAGTAACAAAAGTTTCCTTTATCGTGCTGTCGTTTTGACACACGTAGGCTGTTTTTGGGGTGAGAAACGCCCAATCGCCAAGGACTATGTCGGCATTTTCCCTTTCGGCAACGGCGCACAAAGCGCTGTGATAGCAAAAGGACACCTCGTCGTCGGCATCGACAAACGCAACATACTGTCCCTGTGCCAAACTGACGCCCAGCAGCCGAGCGTGAAGCGTTCCGCAGTTTTCCGTCCTGACGTACTTTGCACCGAAGGATTGCACCAACTGTGCGTAACTTACGGCAGAACCGTCGTCCACCACTATTATTTCCGTGTCCGTCAACTCGCCCCGAACGCTTTTCAGACACTGTTCCAGCATGTCCGAGTCGGTGTTGTAGACGCAAATTATTACCGAAAGCTTAACCATCCGCCTCTCCAAAACGCCATTGCAATGCCAATTTGCAGACACAACAAAGGGAAAATTCCTTTCGTTGTGAAGTTTTCCCTCTTTGGTACAAAAACACACAAAATTTGTAAAATTCCTGACGCCTTTTGCTTGTGTAAAAACAGCGATGCTTTTGTAGCACACACCAAATTAACGGTGAAGGCTGAAAATAACCTGTTGGAAAAATAAACGGTAACTGCACAATTATTTTTATTGATTGTCTGAACAGTTACACCCTGCGCAAATTTTGCCTGTTTTTGATTGTTTTTTCTGTTTGGTTGCCCGTCTTTTCGTTGCTTTCCTGTATTTACATGTTTTTTGCATGTTAGTTACCTGTCTTTTGACTGTCCTTGCCTGTTCTTATATGTCTTTGCCTGCCTTTGCCTGTAAGTAGTCTGTTGGTTTACAAACATTTTCGGCACTGCAAAAACGCTGAAATCCGTTTGCAACGTTTTGCGCAAAAATTCCCTTGTATGCAAAAGACGTGAAAGTTTCATTGCAAGACTAATGGCGTGAAACAAGAATATTTATTGCCACAGTATGTCATAATAATTATTAAAGAAAATGCACTATGCACTGACGCTTTTGCCCGACGCAATGGCTTTTCGTGCAAAATGAAAAATTGCTTACGCTGTTTGAGAAACCGCAACCGCAGTTGCGCCTGTCGATAACTCTTTACGCACAAGAAGTTGTTTCTTTAACGGCGGTGTTTTCGACATCGAAAAGCACTTTGAAACGGGAAGCGCGATTTCCGTTACATAACGGTAAATTTCGTCTGCCAAAAGGCTATTGTTTCGTACAAACTGCCACAAACGCAAAACTTTGCAGCGGAAAACCTCAATCAAAAGCCTTGAAACCTTTTGCTGAGCGATGTCTGAACGTTGCACCTTTTCAGTAAACTTAAACCTTGTCGGGGTAAACTGAAACTTACATCAACTGTTTGTGTGCCGTTTCGCACCTTTTCGCCAAACTTACAGGCAACCTGAAAGGGCGTAACTTTGCTTGCACCTGAGCGGGCAGACGAGCAAAAACTCTGTCGCAAACGGCGTTACTTGAAATTGCTTCTTGTTGTTGCGGTCCACAGCAAATGTTTTTTTGCATTACGGCAAAACGCAACGCAAAGTTTTCAGAACTACGGAAAAATTTTTCAAAACAACAGGCGCAATTTGCAAACATTGCAACAAACAGTTGTGTTTCGGCACATTTGTTGACGAAGTTGTAACACTTGTGGTAAGATAATTGGTCAACTTGAAGGAAAAACGCAAATGAAACCTTTGATAAGCATCATAATACCCGTGTACAATGTAGAAAATTTGCTTGCACGCTGTTTGGACAGCGTCGTGGCAAACCTGACGTTACAATGCGAAATTTTGCTTGTAGACGACGGTTCCACCGACAAAAGCGGGGAAATATGCGACGATTACGCCTCACGCTACGGGCTTACCGTGTTTCACAAGCCCAACGGCGGACTTTCCGACGCACGCAACTTTGCATTGGACAGAATGAAGGGCAGTTACGTGGCGTTTGTAGACAGCGACGACTTTGTGGAAAAGGATATTTTTGCCACCCTTTACCAACTGAGCAAAAGTGAAAATGCGGAAATTGCCTGCTGTTCCTTTTGGGAATGTAACGGAACAACCAAAACGAAAGTTTCTGCAGGCAACGCAACACAATCAAACGTACAGTTTTTGAAAAGTCTTGCGGAAAAAGACGGATACAAAAACGTTGTAATGTGGAACAAACTTTTTGACGCACGACTTTTTGACGGGGTGCGATTTCCTGTCGGAAGAATTCACGAAGACCAGGCGGTCATTCACCTGTTGGCGTACAAAGCGAAAAAAATCGCCTTTACGGACAAAGCCATGTACTACCACACCAACAGAGGGAACAACATAAGCACGTCGTCAAATTTCTTGCGCCACTTCGACGACGTACAAGCACTGTTGGAAAGAGCGCAATTTTACCGCAACAACAACCTTGAAGAGTTGCTTCCCACCGTGGAAAAACAAATGTTTGACCTTGTGGGTTTTTACAAAAAATGTGCAAGGCACAGGGGCGGTTACAGCAAAGAGGATGTGGAAAAGATTTCCCGCAAATTGGCAATTTGCAAACAGTTTTGCGTGCAATTTTTTCCTTCGATGACAAAAAGACAACAACATGAAAGAAACAAACTGTACACCCTTTCCCCTTTGGACAGGTGGCAGTTGCTTCACTTTGACAAAATACGAAAAAGCGTGTTTTTCCGTGCGTTTGCACGCATAAAAAACGGAAAAGTACCAAACGGAGAAAACCAGTGAAAGATTTGATAAGCGTAATTATTCCCGTGTACAAAATGGAGAAATTCATTGAAAAATGCTTGGAAAGCATTTGCAATTCCTCCTACAAAAACCTTCAGATAATTTGCGTGGACGACGGTTCGCCCGACAACTCGGTGCAACTGATACGCAATATTCAGCAACACGACGACAGAATCGTCGTGTTGAAAAACGCACAGAATCTGGGGCTTTTCCGTGCACGTGTGGAAGGCTTGAAGGTGGCAAAGGGCGAATTTGTGGCATTTGTGGACGCCGACGACTTTGTCGGTGTGGATTGGTTTCGCCTTTTGCACCAAAAAATCACCCAAGAGAACAGCGAAATGGTTGTGGGCAACACCGTCAACGTGGACGAAAACATGCGCTACACCTACTTCAACAACTATCGCAGTTTCAACGTTGCCCGAGAAAAATTGCAGGGCGACGAAGTTGCGCAAGCCTTTTTGCAACAGGAAGGAAGTTGCTTTTTGTGGCATACGGTGTGGAACAAACTGTACCGCAGGTCGCTTTTGGACAGATGCCTGCCCTACTTTTCGCAAATAGATTTTCACCTGATAATGTGCGAGGACGTGTTGTTTTCGTCTGTTGTGTACGCACAGGCGCAAAGCATGTCTTTTGCCTACGCCGACGCCTACTTCTACCTGCGCCATTCGCAGGCGTCCACAAGCACCACGTTGCCCTTTGAAAGAATCTTGCGCAATATTGCCGACGCAGGCAACGCATTTCGTTTTTTCAAAACGTTTTTTCTGCAAATAAAACCAAAAATATTTTTGGAAAACCAACGCCACTACGTCAACTTTCTGGAAAAGTACCGCCGCATTTGGTCGGGAGTGGTTGTTTCCTACGGAAAAACGCACGACAATGAAGCGTTGAACACGTTGGAACAGGCTTTCGGAAGCAGAAAAGTGGAAAAAACGCATTTGCACGAATTTTATTTTTACGAACACAGCACCGAATGGTCGGGCGAGTTGGAAAGGGCAAAACAACTGATTGCACTGCCCGACACCGAAGTCGTCAGTTTCGATATTTTCGACACCCTGTTGTTGCGCCCGCTGTACAGTCCCGTGGATTTGTACAAATTCGTTGGTAAATTTGCCGCAACGCTTGTACCTTCCATGACGGAAGAAACTTTTGTGGACATGCGCATGCTTGCCGACGCAAAAGCAAGGGAAATTGCCGGCGAAAGATTGCGTTTTGAAGACATTACGCTTGCGGAAACGTACAAATGTCTGGAAAAAATTGCCGATATTGACTTTCAGACGGCGCAAAGTATAATGCAGGCGGAAATAGAGGTGGAAAAACGCTTTTGCTACCCACGCAACACAGCCAAACAACTTTTCCAACTGGCAAAACATCTCAACAAACGTATTGTGGTAACTTCCGACATGTATCTGGAAAGGGACACGGTGGAAAATTTGCTTGTAAGCAACGGTTACGACGGCTACGAAAGGCTGTTTCTTTCCAGCGAACAACGCAAACTGAAACGCACGGGCAGTTTGTTTGACGTGATGATAAAGCAAATGGGCGTGCCTGCTTGGAAAATCGTGCACATAGGAGACAACTGGGAAAGCGACATTGTTGCGGCAAAACAAAAAGGAATAAGCACCTTCCACTTGCCCAAAGCAACCATGACAATGGAAAACAAATTTGCAAATATCTTTACGGGAAACAGCCTTTCCTTCTATCTGTCAAGAAACAACACCCTTGCAGAACAAACGCAACTGACAAAAGACCTTTCCGTAAGATGCATGTTGGGAGTTGTGGCAAACAAACTGTTTGACAACCCCTTTGTGCCTTTCAACGAACAGTCGCAGTACAATGCCGACGCCTACCACACGGGTTACGCCACATTGGGAATGCACATGTTTGCCCTTGCAAAGTGGATGTTGCACACGGCGCAGCAAAAAGGCTACAAGAAGATAGTGTTTCTTGCACGGGACGGACTGCTTGCCAAACAGGTTTTTGACCTTGTTGCGCAAAGTACGGGCGTACAAATAGAAACGGAATACTTCTTTGCTTCACGCAAGGCGCTTTTGCCATACAGCGTGGAAAATGCGCAGGACTTGTTTTTCACCTACGAGTACTTCAATCTCAACGAAAAGGTTCACACGGGAAGAAAAATTCTGCAACTGCTTTCCCCCGTGCTTTTGCCGTTGACGGACAAACTCGCAGCCGACTACAAGCAGGACGGCGTGGACATTGACGAATACATTACCGACAAAGCGCAATTTATGTCCTTTATGAGGGCGGTAGCCAAACATTCCTTCGACATTGAAACATGCAACAACGCAAGAACGCAAATGAGAAGACTGTTTCAGCAACATTTCACGGAAAACTGCGCCACTTTCGACATAGGTTACAGCGGAAAACTGCAAAAAATAATTTGCAAACTTGCCGACAGAAAGGTGGACGTGTTTTACCTGCACTCCAACGGCTACACCACACAGGAAGTGGCACAAAACCTGTTTGAAACGCACTGCTTCTACGACTTTACACCCACAATTTCCGCAATAATAAGGGAATTTTTCATATCCAAAAAGCAACCTGCCTGCATAGGTTACGAGGTTGGCGACACCCTCAAACCAATTTTTGAAGACAGAACTTTTGCCTACGACGAAACTTACGCAATCGAACGGTTTCAGCAGGGCGCATTGGATTTTTGCAAAGACTTTCTGAAAGCGTTTCCCGAAGCGACGTCCATGCCTCTGCGCAACCTGGACGCTTCCTTACCCTTTGAAAACTACCTGCTCAACGCTCCCTACCTGGACAGAGAAGTGTTTGACACGGCGTTGGAAGAGGACGACATTTACAGCGGCTACCAACAAAAGAGCATTTGTGACATTTGGTCGTGGCACATTGACGACATCAACCACGCAGGAAAGGGACAACAACCCGTGCAATGTTCCTCGGTGGAATACTACATTTCACGTTTTCCCAAATGGAAACGGGCAATGTTTTTCCTGCTGTTTGACAGAAAAACTTTCTGGCAAAAGTTGAAAAAGAACCTTTCTCGCAAAAAACATTGAATAAAAGCCTTGCCGATTGGCAAGGTTTTTTTGCAACGTATGTGAAATTTTGATACACAAAAATTTACGCCTCGTGAAACGCAAGTTTTTTCGGGGCGTTTGTTTCTGACTTTTCAATTAGATATTCAAATTGCAAACGTGTTACTTTTTACACGCCGCAAAAAGTTGTTTTTCCGCCACTGACCTTGCGGTAAGTCCTGCCTGAGTTGCGCAGTTGACGCAGCAGTTTTGCCCTTTCCTTTTTGAAAAACTTTTGCAAAGGCTTCAGGCGCAGTAATGGACGTTTTCATGTGGTTTACACACGTATTTTGTACAACTCATTAAAATACTGTTGAAAGATATCTTTTGATGTGGTACAATGTTTTTACACAGAGCAAGGAGGAAAAATATGTCTCAACCCATTTTGCTGACAAACAATCTCACAAAAACATACGGTTCGCTGTTTGCAGTGAACAACGTGAGTTTGGAAATAGAAAAAGGCGCTTTGGTAGGGCTTGTGGGCAAAAACGGCGCAGGAAAAACTACGCTGATACGCTTGCTGACAGGCATAATAACCCCTACGGCAGGAAGCGTTCAACTTTTGACGGAAAGAAAACCCACCACCGTTTCCGCCATTGTGGAAAAACCCGCACTGTACACCAACTTCAGAGCGATAGACAATCTGCGTATGCAATGCAAACTGTTGGGTATTCCCGCAGACGAAACGTACCTAAAAGAGACGTTGAAATTGGTTTCTCTTGCGCCGGAGTCCCGTCTTAAAGTTAAGGAATTTTCCTTGGGAATGAAACAGCGTCTTGCCATAGCGATGGCCGTCGTGGGAAAACCGGAAATACTGATAATGGACGAACCGACCAACGGACTTGACCCGCAGGGTATTCACGACATACGGGAATTTTTGGTGAAACTGAACGAAGAATACGGCACCACCATTATCGTTTCCAGCCATATTCTCACGGAATTGAGTAAATTTGTTAAAGAATATGTTTTCATGAACAACGGCAAAGTCGTTGCCCGCTCTTCTCCCGAAGAGGTGGAAAAACTGTGCGGAAAGCACCTGCGCATCGTTGTCGACAACGTAGAAGTAGCCAAAAGCGTGCTTTCTCAAATGGGAGAGGTGCGTCCGACGGCCATCAACACGCTGGAATTTACCGGCGAAGCGCCCAGCACCGAGGTGGTGATGGCGTTGGCACAGGCAAACGTAAACGTAGCCTCCATTGTCAACGTCGGCGACAGCCTGGAAGAATTCTTTATTAAACTTGTGGGGGAAAACAAATGACGGAAATAATCAAAACACTGTTGTTTCGTTTGAAAAAAACCACCTATTTTTGGATTTTGCTTGCAATTGCCCTTTTGTTGCCTGTGTTTGGCGCATTACTCATTGATTTATCTCTGAAAATGGGTGAAGCGTTGAACGAACCGATAGAACAACTGATGAACCAAATGCTTGCCCAATACGGAGGTTTGTCCGGTTTGATGTCCGGTTTTACTAGCATATCATCCAACCCGATGATTCTTTCCATAATTTTCGCTTCGGTTTTTTTGTCGGCGGAATTCAAATCGGGCACCGTTCGCAACGCAATAATTGCAGGAAAAAGCCGTTCGCAGTTGTACCTGTCCTACTACCTTGTGGCGTTGATTGGCGGATTTGGCATTTTTGTAGTGTACTTTTTGTCGGCTTTTGTTTCCATGGGGCTTGTTTTCAGGTTTGAAAACGCAACCGGCAACATGGTAACAGAACTTTTGTACTGCTTTTTGTTGGGGTTGCTTGCCATCGTCTTTGTGCAAACTTTGGTGTGTGCATTTCTGTTCAACACACGCAGCCGTGTGCTGACAATCGTCATTCCGTTGATAATTTGCATCTTGGGCCCCGGCATTATTGCAACTATTGTGGAAACCGTTTCCGTCAAAGACATTATTGCCAACGGTTACATTGACGTGTACAGTTTGCAATACGTACCTTTCTACAACACGACATTGCTTGCCGCAACCAAATTTTCCACGGCAAACGTACTGATGATTATTGCCTACTACGTTGTGTTTTCCTCGGCAATTTTCTGCGCAAGTTACTTCCCCTTCCACAAGGCGGATTTGAAGTGAGTTTCAAGAAAATTTTGCCTGCAACGTCGGCAAGCAATTCTGCCTTGTGCAACGACGCAAGCAAACCGCCGTTGCCGTAACAGTTGCCGTTGCCAAAAGTGAAAGTTTTGTGCGACACGTAACAAGAAAATTTTGCAAAAACAAAAAAGTCTTTCGTATGAAAGACTTTTTTTGTACGCATTTTTCAATACGTATTGTTTTTTTGACAACGCACGCTTGGAAACAAGAGTTTCCGCACCCACGCTCTTCACAATATCTTTTGCAAAAATATTTGAAGTGTTTTACCGTATATTCCACTTCTGCACACTACCGCCACGCCAATAGGATGAAAGCCTTTTTTTGTACGCATTTTTCAATACGTATTGTTTTTTTGATAACGCACGCTTGGCAACAAGAGTTTCCGCACCTATGCCTTCACAATATCCGTTGCAAAAATGTTTGAGGCGTTTTACCGTATATTCCACTTCTGCACACTACCGCCACGACTTTCGGGAAAACACCTTGCAACAAAAACCGCACAAAATTTGTCGGGTGTTGAAAAGGCTGTGTTGTACTGCGAGTACAGGTTTTAATCTCTGTTTTCAGCCGTCGGTGTTTTGTTGATGCGTAGCGTCGGGCAAACCGTTTTGCCCTTCACTTTCGCTTTGAGAAATATCCGCACTCTTTTCTTGGGGAGGCAGGTAGCGAGCCAACACGCCGCTTTTTTGCAAGGCAAACACCAACGAAGGCACCAGCACAAGTTGCAAAACAATTCCTGCCCATGTGGAAGTGAAGTTTCCCAGAAATTTTGTTACAAGCGAAGGGAAAAATGGAGCGTTGTTCACTGCAAGCAACGCTGCACCCGCCACGGCATTGACGGCACGTCCCGCAATCATAGCCAACGCCACGGCAAACAAAGAGGAAAGTTTTTTCGTTTTGGGATTTTTGACAAACAGATTGCGAAAAAGTCCCGAAAGAAAACCGTAGCAGGCAAGTTCGAACACCATGGGAATGATACCGTTGGGAAATGGAGGTCTGCCCGTGGACAAAAAGGACAGTATCGGCGTTACAAATCCGCAAATAAGTCCCAGCCATTGTCCGCACAAAATACCTGCCAAAAATACAGGCAGGTGCATTGGGGAAAACAGCGTGGCAAAATCCGCCACAAGGTTGTGAAAAACGCCGGAAAGAACCACGGCAAAAGCCGCAAGCATTGCCGTGGTTACCGTATTGAGCGTTGTGAATGTTTTGTTTTTCAATCTACTCACCGAAAATGCCGCCCAACTGTTTTTTGATTGCGGCAAGTTTTTCCGAAACTTCGCTGTCCGTTCCACGCACGGAAATGTAACATTTGATGAGAGGTTCCGTTCCGCTGGGACGCAAAATGAGTTGACTGCCGTCGTCGCTGTTGTACCGCAACACATTGGATTTGGGTAAATCGTACTGTGTTTGCGTCAGGAAGTCGCAACAAGCCACCACTTTGCCGTTACCGACACTTTCCAAAGGCGTTTTGCGCAACTGCACAAACAGTTGTTCCTTGCGCTGTGCGCCTTCCACTCCGCTGAAAGTGTAACTTACCGTTTGCTGTACGAAATTGCCCAATTCCTCACGCAGTTCCTGCAAACGCTGCACAAGGGTTTTGCCCTGTTTTTTGTAGTAAGCCACGCACTGACACAACAGCATTGCCGCAACGACGCCGTCCTTGTCCCGAACGTAACTGCCTTTGAGGTAGCCGCAACTTTCCTCAAATCCAAACACAAACCTGATTTCCTCGCCCTTGTCTTCCAATTTTTTGATGGTGTTGCCGATGTACTTGAATCCCGTCAGCACGTCTATGACCTGTGCGCCACGTTTGCTGCACAAAGCGTCTATCATAAGGGTTGTTACGATGGTCTTTACCACTACGGGGTTTTGCGGCAACTTACCTTGCTGTTTCATGGAAGTGAGAATGTAGTCGCACAAAAGCACGCCCACTTCGTTACCCGTCAGAATGACGTACTTTTCGCCGTCGTACACTGCAACGCCCAATCTGTCGCAATCCGGGTCGTTGGCAAAAACGACGTCGGCAACATGACTGTTTGCCAGATTGAGAGCCAAAGTCAGTGCCTCTTTCTTTTCCGGGTTGGGATAGGGACATGTGGGGAAGTTGCCGTCGGGATATGCCTGCTCCGGCACCACCGTCAAACCGTCCAAGCCGACACGTTTCAGAACTTCCGGCACCACCCTGTATCCTGCACCGTTCAAAGGCGAATACACCGCCTTTATTCCTTCGGCTGAGTTCAGCCCCTGTGCAATGACGCTTTGTTTGTACCTTTCTTCCATTTCCTCGTCGGAATACACAATAAGTCCGTTTTCGTAGTCGGCAAAACGTGGAATGGGACTTTGGAAGGGGTCAACGCCTTCAATTACCGCCGTCAGTTCGTTGGCGGCGTCGTCGGTGAGTTGGCAGCCTTCGCTGTCGTACACCTTGTAACCGTTGTAGGGGGATGCGTTGTGGCTTGCCGTGATGTTGATGCCCATGTCGGTGTGGTAGTTGCGCACCATGAAAGAAAGGTAGGGCGTGGGCATACACTCTCTTGTGAAGTACACCTTTATTCCGTGAGATGCCAACGTTGCCGATACCACCTGCGAAAACATACGGGAATTGTTGCGTGAATCGTAGGTGATGGCGCAAGAGGTCATGTTGTACCTTTTCATGTACAATGCCACACCCGTGGTGGCACGAAACAGCGTGTACACGTTGATGCGGTTTGTGCCTGCTTCCATTATTCCACGCATGCCTGCAGTGCCGAATTCTATGTCCTTGTAGAATGCGTCCTGCATATTTTCGTCGTTGTCCTGCATTTTCCAAAGGCTTTCACGGACGCTTTCGTCCACTGCCTTTTCCAGCCACAGTTGATATTGTTGTTTGTAATCTGCCATAGATATCTCCTTTACGGTGAATTTTCGCCTCACCGATTACAGCCTAGTTCAAACTGTCTTTGATGTGTTGCAAAATGTTTCTGCTCAAATCCAATCCCGTGCAAACAAGGGTGGTTTTGAAATGCGGATTGGAATTGACCTCGCACAAAACGGGACCGTCTTTGCCAAAAAGCACGTCCACGCCGGCAAAATCCAGCCCTATTTTTCTGCACGCCGTTTCGGCAATTTCCGCTTCCGCATCGGAAAGCGTGTGCCGTTGCATTTTTCCGCCCAACGTAAGGTTGGAACGAAAGTCCCTTTCCGACTGACGCAAAATGGCGTTTACCGCCTTGCCTCCCACAACGTTTACACGCACGTCCTTGCCACGGCTTTCGGCAACAAACTGCTGAAACAAAAAATCTTTGCCCTGCAAGGACAACACTGTTTCCTGCGCCTGTTGCAAAGTTTCGGCAAGGTACACCTGCTGACCGAAGGAGCCGCACGCTTCCTTTATTACAAGAGGTAACCCCAGTTGACTTACCGCCTGACTGACAAAGGACAAATCGTCGTAGCCGACGCCGGGGAAGGTTTTGGGTGAAAACAACGTTTTGGGCATGGCGACGGTATTTTCCAAAGCCAGCGTAGTGAGAATTTTGTTGTCGCAGATTGCCACACCGTCGGCACTGTTGAAAAGGCGGAAACCGGCGTTTTCCAAGCGTTTGGCAAGCGCCACGTCCTTGTCCCAAAACAGCACAAAATCGGGTTTGTCCATTTGAGAAAGAAAACTGCCGGTAAAAAGCAGTTGCTGCGAATAAACCCTGTGTAACTGTATGTTGAGTTTTTGGGCGCTTTCCGAAAGAAAATTGTAGATTTCCTCAAATTTTGCACTTTTGAGAAAACCGTTTACCACAAGCCAACCTTTCATTTTTCGCCGTCCTGCAATGTTTTGGAGGAAAAATCTGCCTGCAAAAACAAAGTGATGCACTTTTGCATGTTTTCGACGTCTTCAACGCCCACTGTTTCGCATGCGGAATGCATGGCAAGTTGAGCGCACCCTATATCGCAGGTTTTCATTTGCAACGTTCGTGAGGTTGCAAGTCCCAACGTGGAACCGCACCTTACGTCGCTTCGGTTGTAGTAATCCTGAAAAGGCACGTTGCCTTTTGTGAGGACATTTTTCACCAACGCCGACGTCAGACCGTCGGTTGCGTAGTTGGGATTGTGCTTTATTACCACTCCGCCGTTGAGTTTCACTACGTTTGCCACATCGCTTTTTTCCGCATAGGAGGGGTGATTGGCATGTCCGTTGTCCACCGAAAGCACCATTCCGTCCCTTTGCGAACGGCTGACTTCATCGCAATCCATTTGCAGAGAATGTTGCGCTTTTTCCACAACCGTCTGCAAAAATATCGGACTTCCCTGACGTGTGCCGCTGCCCGTTTCCTCGTTGTCCAGACAGGCAGCAAGGGCAATGTTGTCCGTTTGACATTGCAAAAGCGCATTTATGCAGCAATAGACGCTCAGAAGATTGTCCAGCCGTGGCGAACACAAAAATTCTCCCTTTGCGCCGGCAACAAACGCTTTGCTGTCCGGCACGACGTAGAGGTCGCCGTCCAGCACTTTTTGCCGTGTAAGCGTTTGATACACGCTTTTTTCGCTTTGGGAAAATATCGGCAAATCACGCTGGGCATTTACGGCAAAACCGTCGTTTGCCGTGGGATTGTGGTGTATTGCAAGGGAAGGAATAACCACGTTGTAACTGCTTGCAACAAGTTGCTCTTTGACTCCGTCATCCTGCACGAAAAGCCTGCCTGCCACCTTCAAGGGACGGTCAAAAAAGGAATACAGCAGGGCAGAGCCGTACTTTTCCGTGTTGAGCCGTTTTATGTCGCCGTCGGCCACCTTGTCCCCCTTTATTTTCAGGCAGGGACTGTCGGTGTGACTTTCGCAAATGTTGAAAACCCTGTTTTTACCCACTTTGAAAGCCACAACGGAACTGCCGTTTTGCGTGGTGAAGTACCGTCCGCCTTCTTTGAGGGACCATTTTTCCCCCACATCCAGCCTTTCAAAGCCGTTTTTTGTCAGTAAATCGCAAATGTTTTTCACAGCGTGATACGCCGTGTAACTTTCGTTGAGAAAGGTGAAAATGTCCATTGCCGCCTCCGAAAAATCTTCTGACTTTAACGGGAAAATTGTACCACAATACCCCCGATAAGTCAATGCACAAAAAAAACACCGTTTGGTGAAACGGTGTAATTTTTTGAAATTGCTTCCAACCAATAGAACTTTGCCTGACGGACGCCCCTTTTGCACGTCGTGTTTTGACGGAAAGGGAAAATGAATCGCCTTTACCGTCGCCGTTTTGAAACAGAAACTTTTTCAAAACACTGTTGTCGGTGCAAAACGCTACTTTTCGCTTACCGACACGGAAAGGTCAAATTGCAGTTGACTCATGGGAATGTTGTTGACCTCTTCCGTAGTGCCGTACTGTCGGCGGAACAGTTCGTGTATGCCTATCAGGTCAAATTCCCACTCCGCCTGCTTTTGCAAAAAGTCTGTTGCCAACTGCACCGCCTGCTGTTTCACCTGCTGTTTCTGACTTTCGGTAATTTCGCTGTCCGTTTTGGCGGAAAAACTGTCGCCTGCGCCAAAACTGTCCGCCCTTGCCAACCTGACAAAAAGTTGCAAATCTATCGTTACCACGTTGTTTTGCTGTTTTATGTCAAGTTTTTTGTTTCCGGCACGCAAGGTAACGACTTTGTCATCCTCCGTTACCGAAAAGGTGTTGCCGGCAACGTTGCTTTCCAAAAGGGCAAAGCCTTCCGTTTCCTCTTCGGAAAGCACACACAGCAACTTGTTACTGCGAAAAACCGCCACCCTGTTGCACAGGAAAAAGCCCTGTTCCTGATCGGGATTTTGCGAATCGGTGTTGGGCGTGGCTTCAAACTGCACGTAATTGAGAAATCCCGTGCGGTACAGTTCCTGCTGACTGCGTGCAAAGGTGAGCAAATCGCCCACAGGCAACGCCACGTCGCCCGATTGCGATTTCAACTTGTCGGCTACCGACAAAGACACGCTTTTCAGCAAGGCGTCGCCCTTGTTGAGAAAATCCTCCGCACTGCCCTCGCAACAGCACACCACGGCACTGCTTTTGAAACTGTCCGACTTGACAAAGTAGTCGGTTATGCTGGAAAAGTCCACGTCAATAAGGCTTTCGCCGTACACCAACAAAACGCACTGCCCCAGCGACGTTTCCTTTCCGCTTTTTTCCGCAATCGTTTGCAGAGCGTCGGCAACCGTTTTGCCCGTTGAGGACACCGTTTTGCTGTACATTCCCACCTGTTCGCTGCCGTTTCCGGGGCTTACTATTTCCACCGTTACACGCACCTGTCTGCCCTCCAAATCCACGCCTATCCCCAACACAATGGCTCTTTTCAGCACGTCGTTGCCTGTGTAGTTGAGGGAAAGCACAATAAGCAGAGAAAATACCACCAGCACAATGGCTATTCTTTTAAGATTGTTCATTGGTTACCACCTCTTTTTGCGATTTTTTCGTGGCTATCCCGGTGAGCAGCGGCATCAACAAAGGCAACAGATACTGAACAAGGGCAAAAGGCAGGATACACCACTGCACAAAAGTCTGAACAAAGGTTGTTGCGGAAATAAACATAGGCAACATAAGCAACAACGTCAATGCCCCCATCACAAAGAGGTTGACGCCTCTGAAATACCTTTCAAACAACTTTTCTATGCAACGGTAGGCGCAAAAGGTGTACACAATCACCTTTATTATCACAGACGTCAGCCACACCGTGAAGGTCAGCCAGTCCCACCTGCCTACGCTGGAAGTGGAAAGTGCAAACAGCCCTATTTTACTCATTGCAATGTCCACGTTGGGTGCAAAACTGCCGAACAGCGCAACAAAAACTGCATTGAGCAACACCGTCATTGCCACCCCCACGGAAAAACTTACAAAAACGGGAGAAAAAAGTTTTTTGGAACGCTTGATGTCGCCAAATACGAAGTAGATGAAGATGTAGTCGCTGAACCAAAAACTGTGGTTGAAGGCGGTGCCTACAATATTTCCCCAACCTGCCTCTCCAATCGGCGTGAGGGAAGCAAACTGCGTTTTTGTTATCGGATAGATGAGAATGGCGATTATGGACAAAATTATCAACGCAAAAAGCACCTGACTTACCCTTGCAATGGAGTTGAACCCCCGATAGATGGCAAACCCCGCCACCGCCATGATGGGTATTACAAACAAAATCCAGTTTGTGTTGACGTCGAAGGTTACGGCAAAAGTTTTGTAGCAGGAATCCAGCAATACGATGATTTTGCTGACAAACAGCACAAAAAACACTATCAGTATCGGCTTGCACGCCCACTTGGAAAGAGTGAGATTGACCACGCTGTCAAAGGAAAGATTACTTGTGTTTATTTTCACCGCCCACAGCAAAAATGCCAGGCAGATTGCGTCCCACAAAAAGGCGAAACAAATCACCAACCAACTGTCGTGCCCCACGTCCTCCGCCAAAATGGAAGGCAATGTCAAAAATTTGCCCCCCATCATCACAAGCAGAATCAACAGCGCAAGTTGCGACACGCTGACTTTGTTTTTCAACAATGCAAACTACCTCCTTTTGTCGTTTTTGTGCGAAATGGATTGCGGACGGCGCACCTGCTTTTGAAGAGGTTTCTGTAAAACGGCGTCCTGTCTGTCGTTGTCCACATCGGGCGCAAAGGGGGCAAGAAAGGGCGTTTTGTACTGTCCCAGCGACGTCAGATACAACAATATCAGCAACACCGAAAGCATTACGCCCATTACTCCCATAAGTCCGCCGATGAGCGTTATGCCTATGCGAAGCATGGACAAAATCAGTGTGTCGTCGGGCATGGTAAAAAGTCCGATTCCGCTTAGTGCGCCAATCATGACGGCGGGAGCGCCGATAAGCCCCGCTTTGACGGCGGCGTCCCCCAGCACTATCGCTCCCACAAGGGAAAGGGTGATTCCCACCGCCGAAGGCATGCGCAAATTAGCTTCACGCAATATGTCGAAAATTATTATTACCAACAGCATTTCCGACAACGGCGAAAAGGGAATAGGGTCGATGGCGTTGAGAATGGTGATGAGAAACTTCAAGGGTATTATCTGATAGTTGTACATTTGCAAACACACGTACAGCGACGGCAACAGCACCGAAACCAGCACGCTGACAAACCTCAGCACACGGTCGACGCTTGTTACGACGGAATTTTCGTAGTAGTCGCCGGGCGACTGCAACTCTTCAATGTACAGATAGGGCACGGTGAGTACCATGGGCGAACCGTCGGTAACCACTGCAATGCGCCCCTCCAACATTTTGCCCACGGCAACGTCGGGTTTTTCCGTAGTGCCGATACGTCTGAACAAAAATGTGCGTTCTTTGTCCAGGTAACGTGCAAGGTAACTGCTGTCCAGCACGCCGTCGATGTTGACGCTTTGCAACTGCTGAACTATTCTGTTGACAATGTCCATGTCGGCAATGCCGTCGATGTAGCACACCGCCACCGCCGTGTTTGTGTACTTACCCACGTTGAGATTGATTGTTTTGAAACAGTTTGTTTTCAGACGCTTGCGAAGCAACGTAATGTTGGCTTTGATGTCCTCTACAAAACCTTCACGTGGACCTCGCATAACCATGGAAGTGGGAGGTTCGGCAACGGAACGCCCCAGCGCCGTGCGTGTGTCCACCGCAATGCAGCCTTCCTCGCCATCTACGAAAAGCAAGGTGTAACCGTTGGAAAAATCCTGTAAAAGTGCTTCAAAGTTGGGCGTTTTGCGTACATTTACGCCGGAAACGAGTTTCACCAAAATGTCGTCCAGACAGGAAACGTCTTTGAGGTAGGTGAGAGGTTTCAAAACAAACTCGCTCACCTTGTTGGCGTCGCACATGGTGTCAAGACTGACCACATACACGGTTTTTCCGCAGGAAACCTTTCTTTCCAGATAGTCGTCTTGCCGAAAATACATTTTTTGCAATTTTTGTAGGTACTTCATACGAAAATTTTTGCATTTTGCAAGGGAAAATATACAAAAAACAGCCGATTTCTTTGACAAATTGAAGCAAAATCTACCCTAACACCCGTGCGTTTGTACACAATTTACCGCAACGGTGCAAAGTTTTGTGTACAAAACAACAAAAAAAACAAAACAGTTGCAAAACAAAAGACAGTCTGCCACGGACAAACAAAATTACCAAAAAACACAACGCACAAGAAAAATGTCGCACTTCACACCGCCGATATTACCCGTCAGAATTTTTCGGCAGATAAAAAAATTTACTTTCAAAATAAACTTACAGCGTAAACAAACTCAAAAGACAGATTGTAACTTTGAAAACAATGGCGTGAACACAATTACCGTAAAACAACAATTTGCCTATCATATTCGCAAGTTTACAATGCAGATAAAACAAAAATATTTTTTTCAAATATATATTTTCAACAAAAATCAACTAAAAGGGCAGATTATAACTGTAAAATACTTAAATAAACAAAATGACGGTTGACCCGACTGTTTGCGTTGTTGTTTCCCACAAATTTTACAATAAGACAAAACCACTTTTTGAAAATGCTTTTTGCAAAGCAAACCAAATAAAACAACAGAATGTAACTTTCACACATCGGCGTGAACACAATTGCCGTAAAGCAACAATTTGCCTCTGATATTATCAAATTTACAATGCAGATAAACAAAAATATTTTTCCAAACATGAATTTTCAATGTAAAAAACTCAAAAGGGATTTAGGGGTAAAGTTAAAAGGGCATTTTTGAAACGCTAACTGTGTTTTCAACAAAAAAAACTTCCCGCAAAGGGAAGTTTTGTAATATACCGTGAATTTAGTTGAGTCGAAAAATGCTTAAACGGATGTGCCGTTACAAAAAGGCGGACAATCAATTTCCTATTACCACGCCGTACAAACGTGAGAGGGGAAACTGTCCCAAAAGACGAGAATCGTTGCTGTTGTGACGGTTGTCGCCCATTGCATAGAAGCAATTTTCCGAAACGACAAAGGGATTTTCCTGCGTAGTGCCTTTGAGATTGCCTGCAAACCCCAAATAAGGAATGTCGGTAATGTTGCCGTTTGCGTCGTAAAAAGAGGCTTTTTCCCCCTTTACGGTGTAGTAGTTTTCCGTAATGACGCCGTCCGTCGTTTGAATTTTCAAAATGAGGTCGTTGCCACGGGTTTCCACCCACAGTTTGTCCCCTTCCAAAGCCACAACACGTTTGATCAGTTTTTCGTAACGGTCGTCGTCGTTGCCGATGGCAAATTCCGCCTGAAACTTGTTGACGTCGTTGCGGTAGAACACCACAACGTCGCCACGTTTGGGGGTGGCGCATTTGTTTACCCACACCACCGTGCCGTCGGTAAAGTTTGGCATCATGGATTCGCCCGAAACGACAATTCCGTTGACGACAAATATGCGCAAACTCACCACAAGCACAAGCAAAACTATCATTGCAACAAGTACCCGTGTGAGGATTTTGTCCCGTTTTGCCCGCAAAGCCTGCTTTTGTTGCGCATCGGAAGAAGTGTTTTCCGACAACTGCTCTACTTCGCTTGCAAAATCGCTGTTATCTGCATTGTTCACTTTGCTTTACCGCCTTGCGAAATTTTTCCGCCGACATCAAAACAATATGTCCGCATTTTGAACATTTCAGTTTGTAATCGGCGCCGGTGCGCACAATTTGCCAGGTGTTGCAACCGCAAACATGCGCTTTGCGTGTTGTTACAGTGTCGCCAACAGTAAAATTTATCATACCAAAAAAATGTTGTTTATCATAAATTCGCTTTCCGCTTCGAAAGCCAACATTTCCACATTTTCGTCTTCCGACATCTGGTAGCCTTCCTTTACCATGTGGAAGTTGACGCCGTCCACAGTTACCCTTTGCCATTTGCCGTCCCCCACCAGTTGCACCGACTGCACAAACATGGTGTTGGACTTTCCTATGTTAGACATAGCATACACATTGAGTTTTTGTTTGACGTTGCTGCTGATATCGAAACTCACCGTGAAAATTTCGTTGCGACGCACGCCGGGGTCGTTGATGGCAAATGTGGCAAGACCTTTGCCCTTTGCGCCTACTATGTTGAGGTAGCCCTTGCAGTACTCCACCTGATTGAGTGTACTGTGCCACCTGTCCGACTTGGTGAAGGGAATGAGATGTCCGTCGCTTTTACCTACGTACAAAATTCGTGTGGGGATTTTGACGGACGACGGATTTTTAACCTTTACTTCGCACAAGGTGGAAGACACGCTTACCGTGCCTTTGACAAGTGCAAAGGCGATGAGATCGCATTGCTGTTGGTACACGTCCAACTGCGCAACGTAACCCTCTTCCGTCTTTTTTATGGGTGCTTTCACCCAGTTGCGGGCGCAGCCGTTTACATTGCGGGAATACCACACGGAAACTTTGGAAGGCGCAACGGAAGTTGTAACCTTCACGAAATTGTCGCCACGTTCGGTGGGAAATTGTTGCAAAGCAATGTCTTCGTCGGCGTAGTTGCCCTTGCACCAACGCACAATGCCGTCTACGTATTCGTCCGGCAAACAATCCATCACCATGGGAAGCAACAAAAATTTGCTGTTTTTGTTAAGCCGCAAAAACATTTTGTTGGCATTGGTAGCGTCGTCGTAGGGACTGTTTGCGGACACAATGAGATACACCGGCATTTTTGCCTGTATTGCGTAAGATTGCGGAGCAATGCCCGAAAGCCACTTTTGCCGTGTGTCTTCGTAGTCAAGACGTTTTTGCAACGCCGAACCGTCCCACTTGCCGTTTTTCCCCGCCTTACCCTGATAGGCAGGATAATCTCGGTAGAAACTGTTGAACACCACCGTGCCGTTTGTAACACGGGTGTCGGTACCCAACACCACAACGCCTACACGTGCGCCTTTTTTTACCGTTACCACCGAAATGCTTTTTGCACGTTCCGCCTGCAACAGGTAGGTTACGGCACGCATACAGTTGAGGGCGTATTCGTATATTTTGGTTTCACGCACCGTTTCACCTACTTCAAAGTACCCCATTGCACTTTCGGAGTTGCAGTAGCAAAGAGATTCCGGATACAGCGTGGCAGGGCCTTTGGGACGACGTCCCGCAAAGTCGATTGCCATTACCAAAAAATCGTTTTTTGCCCAAAAAGCAAGTTCCTCGTCGTCTATCCTTTTGGTGTAGTCGTCAATGAGCAGAAGCGCCTTTTTGCTGTTTTTGCCCGCTTTGTTGCACAACTTGGCAAACACACGTGTTTTTCCGTCGGCTACGCTCCGCCCCGTGAAATACAGCGAGCGAAAGACAAGCCCGTCCTTCTCCACCGAAGAGAGCAAGTTGCTGTCCAGCGGTTCGGCTGTGGCGTCAAAATCCTGCCATAAGGCTGTTGATGTGAGTATTTTTTCCATATTTCACCCTGATTTGCTGCAAAAATGCTGTTACTGCACAGTTGGTGTTTTGCTTACACACCAATTTTACCACAAGAAAAAATTTTGTCAATGCGCCGTTACTTGTGATAAGGCACATTGTTGCGTATTGTGCAGGCTCGGTACAGTTGCTCGGCAAGCACCACCCTGCACAGTTGGTGAGGCAAAGTTATCTTTCCGAAGGACAACCGCAGTTGTGCGGCGTTTTTCACCTCTTGGGAAAGTCCGTAACTTCCGCCCACAACAAACGTCAGGCAGGAAAAGTTTTGTTGCAAGGCTTCCAACCGTTGGGACAACTGCGTGCTTGTCAGTTGCGTGCCGTCAATGTCCAACGCTACAACACAACCTTCAACCTTGGCAAGAATTCGTTTGCCCTCTTCCTGCAATATTTTTTCCTTTTCCTTTTCCGACGGTTCACCGTTGAAAAAAGTTTCCTCCACTTCGACAATTTCCATTGCGGCAAAACGTGAAATGCGTTTGGCGTACTCGGAAATCGCCTCTTTGAGATAGTTTTCCTTTATTTTGCCGACGGCAACAATTTTGTACCTGATCATAACGCAAGAAGATTCATTATCCACAATCCGACGCACACAAACACCGATACAAACAGATAAAACACGGAATTGCGTTGCATCGGAAGGTCGTTGCCGTCTTCAGCGGCAGTGCCTTTGCGACAGTCGGAAGTTGTTTTCAGGTAGCCGAAAACGCACAGGGCAAAGCCCACTGCGCCCACCGCCGCAAGCCACGGGGACATTGCCGTGAACAACTGCTCTTCCATGGGTACAAAGGACAGCACCACAGCCACGAAATTGTTGAAAAAATGCACCGCAACGCACGTCCACACGCTGCTGCTGCGCAACATCAATAGTGCCAAAAAGGCACCCAACACAAACTGATGCAATGTTTGCGCCGCATTGAGATGAAACAGCGAAAACAATGCGCCGGAAGCCAGCACGGCAGGCAAGGTGCGTTGTCCGGCAAGACTTTGCGCCACTGTCCCACGAAAGACAATTTCTTCCGTAAAGGAAGGAATCAGCGTGCCCACCAGAAGCAGAGGGAAAAACTGCAAGGGCAAATCCACCGACGGACGTGTTAACCCCGCCTGCTCGATGGCGTCCAAAAGCCATTCGTTTACGGGAAGCATAAGGGCAATAAGAAACACTGCCGAAAGACATCCCCACAAAATGTGCGTCAGGGGAGGTTTTTTGTTGAGTCCCGTTGCAGAGGGCAACTGCGTTTTGGTAACAAATGCGTACAAAAGCGCCGTGCATCCCACTGTTACGGAATACAACGCCTGCATTGTCCAATAAGCCCAATCGGGCATTTGTCCCGTTTCGGCATCGGTGAAAAAGGCAAAAACGCTTCCCCACACCACCGACGCTATCAGCATTACCGCCACGGCGAGGGCAAAACTTTTGCCGAAATCGTTTTTATCGTAGGAAATTCTCATATTTCCACCCCGTTTTCCTTTTGGTCGGCAACGTACACAAACACGTCCTTGCCCACCTGTACGTTGTGCTTGGAATACATGTCCACGGCGCAACCCATTGCCAACTGTTTGGTGTTGTTTTGCTGTGAAAGGTGCGCCAGAACAACGTTTCTGACATTTGAACCGATAAGTTTTTCCAAAACGAGGGACGCCTGTCTGTTGGAAAGATGTCCCAACTCCGAAGCAATACGCCGTTTAAGCAGATAGGGATAGGCTCCGTGTTGCAACATTTCCGAATCGTGATTGCTTTCCAGCATGATGGATTTGCATGGGGCAAGAAAGTCCACCAACCGCAAGGTGGCAATGCCCGTGTCGGTAACGCAAGCCACGCTTTCTTTTCCGTCGGAAAAACGGTAGCCGAGGCACTCCCTTGCGTCGTGCGAACAGCGAAACACGTCGGCACGGATATCCTTGACGTCGAAAGGTCCTTCAACTGCTGCAATGTCGCTGTAAAAACAGCGTTGCATGAGGTAGTTTACCGTTGCCTGCGGCGCATACACCTTGGTGTGAAAATTTTTCGTCCACATGGGAAGAGCACACACGTGGTCGGCATGTTCGTGCGTTATCACGACGGCGTCCACGTCCTTGGGGGAAATGCCCAACGCTTTGAATTTTTCCAAAGTGGCACGGTAGGAATAGCCCACGTCCAACAAAAGCAAGGTGTTTTCCGTTTGTATCAATGTGCTGTTTCCCTTACTGCCGGAAAACAGCGGAATAATTTTTATCATAACGATTATTATACCATATTTACCGTCAAATGTGTTGATTTTACGCAAATAAACGCCATGAAAGGGGGATTTTGTGGTTTTTTTCTCTTACACGGCAAACATTGCAAACAAAATTTTTCCGCATCTGCATTGCAATTTTGCCAAATTGACACAAAAAACACCCAACGGTTGCACAAATTGCGTACACGGCGACGTTGTGTAGAAATTTGTGTTTTTTCTCTCTTACACGGCAAACATTGCAAACAAAATTTTTGCGCATCTGCATTGCAATTTTGCCAAATTGACAAAAAACACCCAACGGTTGCACAAATTGTGTACACGGCTGATGTTGTGCAGAAATTTTTTGTTGTAAAGGAAAAAAGCAAATAAGCCTTTTTGAATTGCACCGTAAAGGTTACATGTTGTCAAACGGAAAAACCCACCGTTGACTTTTCACCGTGATAAAACCCGAAAAGGCAAGAAACCTCGGCAACACCTTGTTGCGGTTTCCTGCGCCAAGGGGTACGGCAGGCAAATTGCAGAATGTGTAAACAGTCGGCAACACTTGAATGGCAACGACCGTGCAACAAAAAATCCGCCGTGAAGGCGGATTTTTACAAGACGTTTAAAAAAATAATTACAGGCGAGAAAGCAAATCTTTCCTGACGTCGGCGAAATCTTCGCTTTCCTTGTCGGTGCGGGAATTTGCTTCCACAATCTTGCTTTGCAAATCTTTGGTGAGTTTGTAGCGGAAAGCAATCACTGCCCCGATAATCATTATTGCAATGGGCAGAACAATGAAGGAAAGTCTTATTGCAAGTTGAGCGGAATCGGATTGTTCCAGAGGCAACAACTGTACCGAGCCGTTACCCACAGTGTACTTGAATGTTTCGTAAATACCCGTGGCGGGCAAAGAGGCAAATTCTTCCGCCGAAATGCCCAGCATGGACTGAAATTCCGCAGTGGTTACGTACTGTGTTTCGACATAGCCTGCAAGCCCGATGATGAGGGGAGGAATGGCAAGTCCGATTGCCTGCGCCGTGGTGTTAAGAAAGTTGGTCAAACCGGAAAATGCCCCTTCGGTGCGTTGACCGAAGTACAGTTCGCCAACGTCGCACACGTCGCCAAACGTGCTGTGCGGCACAAATACCGTACCGCCGATACCGAAGCCCAATGCCAGCCCAAACACTATCAGAAGCCAATCGGGGGTGCCTTGCGTGGAAACAACGGAGTTGCCGCTTAGAGTGTAGCCTGTTTCGGCAGGCAAAAACAGCATAAGCACCGCAACCCCTATCCAAATGAATGCACCTGTGAGGTAGGCAAACCGTTTGGAACGCATACGAATGAGTTTGAGGTAGAAGGGAAGAGCGAAAATCTGCGCTACAAACATCATTGCGGCGGCTATCGTGGCAATTGGGAAACGGGACAGTTGCGAATTGACGGTTACCTGTTCGTAGGAAAGACGCCTGAGGTAGAAATCGCAAAAGGTGAAAAAGAAACTTGACATTACCGCCATGCCCATGGAAGTACACATCTGCATGCCGAGGTACTGACGGTACGTTTTCATTTTGAGAGGACGCACATACTCACGCAGGCGAATTTTCACCTTTACGGCGGGTGTTACAATCTGTTCACGGCTGAACAGCGCAGTTATCAGAATTGACACCATGAAAATGAAACCGAAAATGGCAGCCATCACAATGTAACTGACGCCGTTGTCCCCCTTGGTGGGCGAAGCAATCATGCCGGGTACCGCCACACAGACGGTGCTGGACATTATGCTGAAAGCCAGACGCACCGCATTTGTATTGTTGCGTTCGTTGAAGTCGTCCGTCATTTCGCTTGCGTGGGAGTAGTAGGGAATAAGCACAAAACTTTGCGCAGTGGCATACAACATGTACACAAGCACCACAAACACGCATTTAAGCGCAACGCTTTGCGTTACCAGATTCCACGGGAAAAACAGCAACACCAGTCCTATAAGCACCAACGGTGCGCAAATAAGCATAAAGTAACGGCGTTTGCCAAACTTTCCCGGCTTTTTTCCGTCGGTAATCTGCCCGATGAAAGGGTCGATGATGCCGTCCCAGATTTTGGTGAAAAGCAAAATGGGGGTGAGGTAGATCATGGGAATACCCACCACCAAAGTCAGGAACGGGGTGAACAAAAAGTTGATTATGTTGAAACTGCCGCCGCCGAAAATGTCTGCGCATGCAAAAGCCAACTTGTTGCCCAACTTTACCTTTGTTGCCGTTGCAACCTTCGAATTTTGTCCGCTCATACTCTCTCCTTGTGTTTTCAGCATTGTTTGTTACACATTGAAACGGAAAAGCACCACGTCGCCGTCCTTGATGACGTAGTCTTTGCCTTCGCTGCGCACTTTGCCGTGTTCCTTGGCTTGATTGTAGCCTCCGTATTCCAGCATTGTTTCGTAGGGCACTATTTCCGCACGGATGAAACCTTTTTCAAAGTCGGAGTGTATTTTTCCTGCCGCCTGCGGCGCTTTTGTTCCTTCCGTAACCGTCCATGCACGTGTTTCCTTTTCGCCTGCGGTGAGGTAACTTACAAGATGCAACAACTTGTAGCACTTTTTCACCAGGCGGGAAAGTCCGCTTTCCGTGATTCCGTAACTTTCCAGAAACATTTTCTTGTCCTCTTCGTCCAAAGCGGAAAGTTCTTCTTCCACCTTTGCGCAGATGACAAGCGTTTCGGCGTTTTCTTCCTGCGCTTTTTTCTGCACCGCTTCAACAAATTTGTTGGAGGGGTTGCCTATGTCGGCTTCGGAAATGTTTGCGGCATAAATTACCGGTTTTGCCGTCAGCAAAAACATTTCTTCCACAACGGGAAGTTCCTCTTCGTCCAACTGCATTGTGCGCACGGGCTTTTCGCTTTCAAGATGTTGCAACACTCGGGAAAGCAACTCCGCTTCCGCCTTGTACTTTTTATCTCCCGTTTTTTGCATGTTGACTGCCTTGGCAAGACGGGCGTTGACCGTTTCTATGTCGGCAAGGATAAGTTCCATGTTTATTGTTTCTATGTCGGAAACGGGATCGATTTTGTCGCTGACGTGAGTGATGTTGCTGTCTTCGAAACAGCGCACCACATGCACTATTGCGTCCACTTCCCTTATGTGCGACAAAAATTTGTTGCCCAAACCTTCGCCGTGGGACGCCCCCTTGACAAGTCCGGCAATATCCACGAATTTGAGGTAGGTGGGGGTGATTTTTTTGCTGTTGTACAGGGCGGCAAGTTTTTCCAGTCTTTCGTCCGGCACAGCCACAACGCCCACGTTTGGTTCTATTGTGCAAAAAGGATAGTTGGCAATTTCCGCTCCCGCCTGCGTAATGGCGTTGAACAGAGTGCTTTTTCCTACGTTAGGCAAGCCTACAACTCCAAGTTTCATTGTACACCTCGGTCTAAAAAGGTAAAAAATTGCGTACACTTTTAGCAAATAACTGTACGGTATTCTTGCATTATTTTACTATATTATCTGCAAAATGTAAATTAAAAAGGAAAAAATATGACTGTTCTGCAAAGTATATTTTTGGGATTGTTGCAGGGGTTCACGGAATTTTTGCCCGTTTCCAGCAGCGGACATCTCATTTTGGCGCAAAAACTGTTTGGCATTGAAGGAAATCTCTTTTTCGACGTGATGCTTCACGTAGGCACGCTGTTTGCCGTGGTGATTGCACTGCGAAAAAGCCTGTGGCAAACAATCCGTCATCCCGTATCGGACAACAAACTGCTGTTGTTGGTGCTGGCAAGCGTGCCCACTTTTGCGCTGGCATTGCTTGTTAAGTTGTTTGTTCCCGAAACTCTGATGGAAAAACTGCTTCCCGTGGGGTTTACGCTGACAATAGTTCTGATTGTTTTGTCGCAGAAACTGTACAAGCCGCAACTTCGCCTTTCGCAATGCGGCGTCCTTCCCGCCATTGTAACGGGTGTGGCGCAGGGAATTGCCGTGTTTCCCGGTCTTTCCCGAAGCGGAGCCACAATTTCCGTGATGAAATTTTTCGGCGTAAACGCCTCCGACGCTGCGGAATTTTCCTTTTTGCTTTCCATTCCGATAATTTTGGCAAGCGGCGTGGTGGAAATTTGGGAAGCAGTGAAAACAGGCATGCAAATTTCTTGGCTGACAACGGCAACGGGAACGCTTGCGGCGTTTGTTTCGGGACTTGTTGCCGTGAAAACAGTGCTTCGGGCAGTAAAAAACAAAAGTTGGATTTGGTTTGCCGTGTACCTTATAGTTCCCGTTGTACTGTCTTTCATTGTTATGTAACAAAAAAAATTAAAGGCAAAAACTCGGTGATAAAGTAACTCTGCACGGTTGCAAAAAAATTTTCGTGCAAAATTTTGACAAATGGCGTGTTTGCGGAAACTCGTGGAAAATTCACAAAACCGCTTGGCAACAGAACTTTTCCGACAAGCGTCGGCTTTGTAAAATGCTGTTTAAGACAACGGCTTGCCACAATGTGTCGTTGCGCAACGCACCTTGTTGCCTGAAAAGTTGAAAAAATCAACAAAATTTCTCTGCAGGCGAAGTTTTACGGATACACGATACTGCACAAGATGAATTGTCAAACTAAGTGCGACACTAAGAAAAAACAGTTGAATAAATGTATCGGCTTTTGGTAGTCAAGACTTTCTTTGGTGTGACGTTGCACGTGAAAGCATAATTCACCCACAAAAAAAACGGCGTTGCTTGTAGCAACACCGTGTTTTTTTGCGTAACAACAGTGGGAATGTTGTTCATTCCCTCAAATATTGACCTTGAAAAGACAGTTTTATTCTTCCGTGGTTTCGGCAGGTGCTTCCTCTTGCGCTTGTGCTGCGGCTGCCGCTGCTGCCTCTTCCGCTTTTTTGGCTTCACGGGCAAGTTTGCGTTTTTCACGGCGCAACTGTGCCTTTCTTTCCTGATCTTCCTTGGCTGTTTGTGCGGCAATGTCTATGCTGTTTTTTGCGACCTGCAAAGATTCCTCATCCACAACTCTCAACACCGTGGGAGCAAGTTTCACGCTCACCTTGTTTTCCGAAAGATAACTGCGGAATGCGTCATTGATAAGCACGAATTCGCACACGACAACGCCACGCTTGATAAGCAACCTTACAAGACGTGCCTGACGGATTTTGTATTCTTCGTAACGGGCGTTTTTGACACGCTTTACTTCGTCGCTCTTGCTGAGTGCGTATTTGACTATCTCGTCAAAGTAACTCTTTGCCTCGTCGGAAAGTTCGGCATATCTGTCGTCGATAGTTTCGTTTTTGGATGCTGCGGAAAAAACAATGGCGTCGTCGCCTTCCACCGGTACGTAGCTTATTCTGTCGTCGTCATCGGCAACGGTTGCAACGGGCGCCTCTTCGGCAGGAGCAGGTTGCTCCTCGACAGGTGCTTCGCATGTGGCGCAAGCATCTTCTTTCTTACCGTGATTTTTCACACGGTCGCACAATATCGCCAAAACCGCAATGAAGCAGGCGGCGCAAACCACTACCAAAAAAATTGCCAAAGTCAGCATATTTTCCCCCTTGTTTCCCGACATACGTTTTTTCGTTTGTCTTATTAAAGTGTTTATTTTACGCCGAAGCGTCACTTTCACCAAAGTAATTTCAAATTGCGCACAATACAAAGTTGTCGGATGCATTTTTACCCCGACATTTTGGAACAAACACTGCAATTTCGGCTGTTGCAAGCAGTTTTTAAACCGCATTGAAGACAAAAACACAGCGAGGTTACAAAAACTTGATATCGTATGTTCAAAATTAGTATACAACGCCGCAAAAGCCTTGTCAATACCCATTTGAAAAAAATTATTGCAAAAATAAACACAATTACATTTATGCAAACAGAAAGTGAAGTTTTTTGCCCGTTTGCATTTTGTTTTTGGTGCTATATCTGAAAATGTCAAAAAACAAAGTAGAATTTACTACCTTAAAAAATTTGCGTTGCAAAAAAATTTACACTATATTTATAAATACGAAAAAAACAGCATCTGTTTTTGCCTGCAAAAACGGCATTTGCCTACAAAAAGTGTGTTTGAAGCGCATTTTAGAGGTTTAGTATATACACAATTTGTTTTAGTGTTTTAATAGAAACTGTCAAAAAACAATAATTTTTTCAAATTGTCAAAAAAAGCAAGAATTTTTGACGGAAAGCAATTGGGTTGTAAAAAAGTTATATTGCATTAAGCGTACGAAACAGCGTTTGTCTATACCTGCAAAAAAACGTTATTTACATACAAAAAACTGTATTTGAAATGTATTTACAAATTTTAGTATATACAAAATTTGTTTTAGTGTTTGGTGAATTATACTTTCAAGTGCAACGCCAGACCCCATAAAGTCTTGAACTACCAAAAACCGACAGATTTGTTCAACTGTTTTCTTATTGAGTGTTGCACTTAGTTTGACAATTCACCTGTTATATCTGAAAATGTCAAACAAAGCAAAAAAGTACTGCTGAAAGCAAAAAGGTTGCAAAAAAGTCCCGCTCTTCCAAAAGCGGGACTTTGAAAAACATTACTTTGTAACGGTTTTTTTGACACGCAATTTGCCGTAGGTAAAACCGATTAGGTAGTTGCGTGAGGTGAAAACTTCAAAGGTGTTGCCGTCTTCCACACCTATTTCGCACAAAAGCACTTCGCCCAACATCGATTTGCTCCATTCCGGTACCAAATCCACTTCCGTTTTCACTATCTTCACCGACGAAACGTCATAGAAACTGAGTGTGTACACTACGTTTGCTTTCTTGACGGACAGTGTGCAAACGTCCCTTGTGGCTTTGCCACGCAAAGAATTCAACTTGACGGCAAAATTGCTGATAACAAAATCCTGAAACAGGTCTTCCACGGGCAGTCCATCGTTGGACATGAGTTTGACAAGTTGATTGGGAATTTTCTTGGCAATTTTTGTAAGATAGTTTTTGTACTCGGCACGGGCAGCATCCACATTGTTTGCCGCACTGCCGTAAAATACTTCGGGATTCAGATACTTCATACGTTAACCTCCTGTTTTGCAGCGAACCTTCTTCAAAAAACAACTTCAATCGCCAAACTTTGTGCGACCCTTGTACATTTTTTATTACAACCGCAAAAGAATCAGTCTGCTGAAACTTCACCGCATACTACACACAGTATACCTTGTTGTTTTGTGTATGTCAATAATGTTTTTTCCTTTACTCGCTGAAAAACGAACATCATTTTTTCATCAACGGTACTTTTTTCTTGACTGTTTACATGGTATGTTTCACAATTTTTGTTTGTTGACGTCGGAAAAACGACCGCCGTTTGCACTTGTTTTGAAAACACAAAGCATCCTCAAAACAATCCAAAAACAAAGCCTGAATATGCTCGTGCCGAAATAAGCGAAAAATTTTCCGTTGCGCTTTGGGCATGTTTGCACAACGGCAACCCTGCAAAACAACAACTTGACGAACTTTCCGCACCCGCAGGACAAAACAAAAAAGCCTACGCACAAAAAAACAATTTGTTGACAACTTTTTCATCGGGCTTGGGGCTGTCGCCCCGTTGCCTTCGGCAACTCCATACCCCGAAGGTAAAAAGAAAGGTACCTGTTTTTGCAGGTACCTTATTGTGTTGTGCCGCCTAAATAGATGCCACGGTGTAAAAGTCAATAAAATCAAGGGGTTTTCAACTTTTGAAGCGGTTTCAAGTGCATCCAAAATAGATGCACTTATTTTTCAATCAAATCATAAAACTTGAATTGGGAGTTGCGAATTTTTTGTTGAGCCCAATTTACGGCATAATTTCTATCGCCTTTTATTGTCTCTTTGAATGCAGGACAACCGGTTTTATATGCCCCCTCGGTCAAGTAGTACCTTATTTCCCAAGTTTTCATATTTTACCCTTATTAATGTAATCCAATACCTTTTTCAAATCATCATAGATAAACTTACAAACTTCCTCGTAGCTGTAATATTCTTTTTTATCTTCTTCACACTGTTTATATAAATCATAGTATTGATAAACAAAATTATACTCACCGCCTTCATATTTGTTATATTTTTTGTCTTTGTGCGGCTTCATGGTTGTCGGGCGGTTGAAAATTTCTCGTTTCTCATATTTGTCATATTCATCGTCAAACCAACCGTTCTCTTTGAATTCATTGTATATGGTATCGAGGGAGTAACCTTTTTTATCACGCTCTGCCATATGTCGGTATTGATATCCTTCAATCTGCACGCCGACACAGAGCCATGTTTCTGTTGTTTTTTTGTCCTTCCAATTGCTGTAACGAGCGTCTATCGTCGCCTTTCCGTTATTAAAGCTTACGTAGGTTTTCAAACAAAAATCATTATATTCCTGTGGCAACTCGGTCTCTCTCGCCTTCAAGTAATTATTCAAATACGCAAGAAAATCTTCCGCCTTCATTTTTTTAGCAATATCGGAGATCCGAATTTCGGCAAGCCCGTCAACGTTATATTCAAAAACGTTTTTTGTTGCTTCAAGCTTGTATTCCAAAAGATCGCAGATAAGCTCCAAAACCTCGCAGTATTCATTGATTAAATCAATGTTGCCTTTTATAGTTTCTTTTGAGCTGTTTTTAGCGGTGTTCCTGATTTTTTGCGCTATCTCTCTGTGAGATAAAAAGCTCCATCTCTCAGGCATTTCGAATAACGGCTTTTTTATACCTGTCAGCACTCCGCCCTTCCAAGTGCCCCATTCTTCTACGTCTGCCTTGTATTTATTCAGCTGTTCTTCTGTCGGAATAGATTTCAGTTTATTTTCAATGACGTAAACGTCGGCTTTTTCTTTCTTATCATCTTTATTGCTTTTTCTGTAGACTGTAACATCTCTGTTGCCGTCCTCTCTGCCGATGCCCGCAAGCTGTTTGTTCCCTTCGTTTTTGAAGAATATTTCAATAAAACTTTCGTCCTGCTCCATAAGCCATGCCCAAAAATTTGAATGAAACAGTTCTTTTGAACAAAGTGACATAGCATAAATAGGTGATTCTTTCAAATACTTGATTTTGTTTTCCATTATTCATATTTATCCTTCGCTTTATTTATTGTCTCTTTTATCCTCTCGCGCAATGCTATGGGTTTTATAACCTCGCACTCGTTTGTGTATTGCATCGCCCAAAAGAGCATTGCCGTGGGGCTTGATTTGAGAGTGATTTTGTATAGATTTTCTGTTTCGGTTTTATCTATCTTTATATCCTTGCCAAACCAGTCAATAACTTGATCGATTATCCAATCAACCGCAAGCATTTCAATAGTTTCGGGATTGTCGGAGAACATATAAGGCATAGCGGTTGTGAGATTTTTATAGTTTATTCCGTCCTCAAAGCCCTCGATCTCGCTTATCGGCACAGCCGCTCTCTGAGATACGATCATATTCGTAATTCTGTCAAGTCGGTGATAGGTCATATGCCCCCAATAGCTACTATACCCCATAAGATAATAGCGCTGATTATGCAAAATAAGCTGATAGGGGGAAATCCGCTGAAACGAGGTTTTGTGCAACTTCTTGTCCGCGCCGTATTTATTGTAATCGTATTCCACCATTTTTCCGTTTTCGATTGCTTCATGGACTACGTCGATACTGTAAAACACCTCGGCATTGTCGCCCTTGTTAAAATCGTTAACTGCGTGAATGTGCTTGATGTTTTTACGGAAATACTTGTTTTCCTCGCTTGCAAGCTTTTCTATCAGATCGCGCGAATGCTTCACACCGATATGCTGACTTGAAAGCACTCCGTCGATGAGCATACGCACCTCGGACGGTTCGAATTTTCGCTCGTTCAGATAAACTCCGCGCTTGGTAGTAACAATATCGTAATCGGCTTCAAGCAACAGAGAAATGTTCCTGCCCACTGCCTTGCGCTCTATCTCAATACCGTAATTTTTAAGCAACATATCGGCTATCTCATTGTGTGTCAGAGGATGCGCCTCGTCTGTATTCCTTTGCAGAATTTCAAGAATACGCAATAGCGCCAGCTTTTTTGCCTCACTTGCCATAATATCACCGCCTTTCGATCGTGATATTATTATACCATATTTGTCGCAACCTTGCAAGGCTATTTTCGTTTTATCCTTTGATGCTGAAAATCAAATTCCACGGGTACGGCACGATATTTTTTCTTGCCTCGCTCGTATATTCGGATTTCCTCTATATCTTCATCTGCTTTCTTAAAGTCTTCGTAATAACAGTTTCTATAAACTATCGCAGTTGCGTCGAAATGCGGTATTGCCCTACTATGACGGGAAACTGACGGAGCATTCTTTTCTCTGTGCGTAAAAGGATTATTCCTTCTTTTCAGATGTGTAACAAATATAAATATTTTATCCCTTCGCCGTAATTCCTTTGCCACTTCAATAAGTTCTTTACTTCTGTTGGGATAATTGGCTGGTTCTTCATAAACGATCACATCAGCATCGTGTTCATCGATTTCTCCAAGAAGACATTCTATCCAGACGATATAGTTATGTGTAGCGGTGAGATTTCCGTATTCTTGATAGCAAGGATATATACTGTCTATGCCTATATTTTCCTTTATAACCCTTATTCGGTCAATATATTTCAATCTGTAATACTCGGTATCTTCAAAAACCAAACATTTCTTGCCCTCGTCTAAATATTTGTTTACGATATTAAGTGCAAGCGTTGTTGCCCCCATACCGGGGCGGGCGGTTATAAAAAGGTTTTTATATGGGAAAAGCGGATCTGACGACTTCATTTTGTTTAACTCCTTCCGTTTTTCTACATTATACAACATTCGTTGTACCATTTTTGGTGCAACAAATAAATGTGGGGGAGTTCGTGCGATTAAAAATCGCAAAATCTCCCCTGAAAAGTCGATTATTTAAGTTCAAATCCCATCCACACGGCGTTTTTGCCGTTTGGCATCTATTAAAATCGCACTATGAAAATGGGTACAAAAAAGCCCAGAAGCCTTACGACATCTGGTTTTTTTGGGTTGGCATCCATTAAGGATGCACAATATGGTTGCGGGGGCAGGATTTGAACCATACGACCTTCGGGTTATACTTCGTGGCTGTCGCTTCGCTCCGCTGAGGAGCCCTTTCATCGGGCTTGGGGCTTTCGCCCCGTTGCCTTCGGCAACTCCATACCCCGAAGGTAAAAAGAAAGGTACCTGCATAAACAGGTACCTTATTGGTTGCGGGGGCAGGATTTGAACCATACGACCTTCGGGTTATGAGCCCGATGAGCTACCAGACTGCTCTACCCCGCGATATATGTGCTCTTCAAGTGAGCCTTTTTACTTTACTACAATTTTGTGCTTTTGTCAAGAGTTTTGTGTCAAAAAAAACAGCAACTTCACGCAAAAGTTTTTTGCAAAGGACTTCAAACGCCCTTTTGGGCTGTTTTTGTCATTTCCCGTGCTTTCACGGTTTCACCGCAAAACGCAAAATTTTTGCCACGGCAATTAGCGCACCTCTCAACAAAAAGTCGTAGGCCACAACGGCAAATTGCGCCGCAACAAGAACTATTGCAAACCACTTGGACTGCACAATGGTGTTGAAAACTGCCGGCGTGAACAGGTAGCAAGCAAGAAGAGTAAGCGCAATGCCCACTTCCAACAAAACGTAATACAGCACCCACTTTACAACTTTGGGTAACCGTGGTTTACGCTCCACGTTGAGGTTTACCACCTTTCTGTCGTCGCCGTTGCCGAAAGGGTCTTCCATCACCTGCGTGTCTTTGACGGTGGCTGTTATTTTAACCATTTCGCCGCACACCTTGACAATGGCAACAGGCATGCAAAAAACAACTATCGGAAGCACGTACACTATGTTTGCCAAACCCAAAAACACACCTAAAATGGAAGACACGATGTATGTAAGCAGGGTGTACACCAAATTTTTGGCGTCCAGCATAAGAGGGATTACCACGGCAACGGAAGAAACTATGCCCAAAACAAGCACAATCCATTTCAAACCGGGCAACCCCGACAAAAACATACACACCGACGCAACGGCGCAGCACATTGCGCTTATTGCAACGCGTTTGGCTTTACTCACTAGCAACCACCGCCCATACAACTTGCGCAGTTGCAGCAAGCGTTGCAAAGCAGACAGTCGGCACATGCGCTACCCGTACAAGTACCGTTTCCTGCTCCCATGTTGACTCCGTTGTCCACGGGACGGGACGTTGTGCGCAACTGATCGGGACTGATGGTGTTGGAAGCAAGAATTTTGGTGAGTTTTTCCAGACTTTGACGGTACCTTTGATTGTCAGGCTCCATCTGGCAGGCAAGTTCAAGTTGTTTTTTGCTTTCCAAAAACCAGTTGCGTTTGTAAAACAAAATTGACTGAACGTAGTGCCACTCGGCGTCTCGGCTTACTCGGTTGTCCAAACTTGTTTGCGCTTCATCCAGTTTGTTTTCCTTGATGAGTTGCTGAATTTCCGTGTAATCGTCTTCCTGACGCAAATCCTCCGTTTGAGTGGATTCCTCCATGGCAGCCAGAATATCTCTGTACGCCACTTCGATACGTTGCAAATTTTCCGATGCGTCCTCTCCCGCTTCGCCGGGAAGAAATCTGTCCTTCTGGTACTTTTCACGCAGTTGTTTGTAACGCTGTTCCACCTCTTCCCTTGTGGCGTTGGTGTCTAATCCCAAAATTTCATAAGCATTGTAGTTGTAGTCCATATCAGCCTTTTTTCTCCGATTGTTTTATTTTTGCCAAAATTTGCCTGGTTTTTTCCCGCAGGCTGTCATAAATTACGTTTTTGAGTACGCAGGAATATTTTGTAATGTTGCTGTCGTTGAAGCACTGTGCCGCACGGTTAAGCACGGCAAACATTAAAAAAGTTATTTCCTGCAAATGAGGAATCAGTTCCGCAACGCTTTTCACCCCGTAACAACTGACGAAAACGTTGTAGTTGCCTTTTTTCAAATCCTTTTCCGCATCGTCCAAAGCGTCCACAAGATAAATCCACTTGCCGATGTTGTAGCAAAGGTCCGTCAAATCCGCAGTTGCCTTTTCCCCCAAAGCGAGGGAACAGAAATCTCTCGACAGACAGGCAAAGGAATGTGCCACCATGTCGGGATTACCGCTGTTTTCCTTTTCCATACGGCGCAACTCGCAATAGTTTTCAGCCACCGCTTCGTCAAGTTGAGGCCACATTGTGCGTGCACGCTTGTACGCCCTGCCGTAGGCTTTAAGTACGGTTTTGCGTCTGCCGTTGTCCAAAACGTCGTCGTAGATGTTCCAATAGTTGAGAATGACGTTGGCAACGGACATTTTGTCCGTCAGTTCCGTGGGAGTTACCGAAGGGCGTTTGGTTACCGGATGAGAAACGCACCTGATGTCCTGCAAAACGACGTCCTCATGCAATGCGCCGTGAAACAGCACGTTGAAAAAATTGATGTCGTTGGTGATGAATACCCTTGGCAAATCGCCGAAAAGTTTTTTGGTGGAAAGACACAGCCCGCACATGAATGCCTGCCACAGTCCACGCTGTCCGTCCTCGATTTGCTTGTTGATGTTTACATATCCAAACATTTTTCTCCAATGTCGTCAAACGCATTTGGTACGTTTTTTGTACTACCGTTTACTGAATTTTGGGTACCAAGCCTATCTTACGATACACTTTGGAAAGAGTTTTTGAAGCAATGTGCGACGCTGTTGCGGCACCCTTTGCCAAAATCTCTTCCAAGTACGCCTTGTCTTTCAACAACTGTGCATGACGTTGCTGAATGGGTTGTAACGCCGCAATTACCGCATCGGCAACGGCGTCCTTGAATTCGCCGTAGCCCTTGCCTTCGAAACGCTGTTCGCAGGAGGAGACGCTTTCGCCGCTGCACAGGCTGTAAATGGTGATGAGGTTGGAAATTGCCGGTTGTTCCGCACGCATTTTCACGCATCCTTCACAATCCGTTACCGCACGGCGCAACTTGCGACGTATTGTGTCGGCGTCGTCCGTCAAAGTTATGTAGGCGTTTTCGTTGGGGTCGGACTTGGACATTTTGACGGTAGGGTCCTGCAAACTCTTGATACTGCTGCCGTTTTTGGGGACAAGTCCTTCCGGCACGGTGAACGTCGGCGAATACCTTGCGTTGAAACGCTCGGCAAGGTTGCGTGTCAGTTCCAGATGCTGCACCTGGTCCTTGCCCACGGGCACAAAGTCCGTCTGATACAGCAAAATGTCGCTTGCCATAAGCACGGGATAGTTCATAAGTCCCATATTTATATTATCGGCATGTTTCCTTGATTTTTCCTTAAACTGCGTCATTCTGTTGAGTTCGCCTATGTAGGACATGGTGTCCAGAATCCACGCAAGTTCGGCATGTTCGTGAACGTGCGACTGCACGAAAAGTACGCTTTTTTGTGCGTCTACGCCGCAAGCCAGATACAGCGCAAGCAAATCCAGCGTGTTTTTGCGCAGTTCCGCAGGCACCTGCGTTACCGTGAGAGAGTGCAAATCGGCAACGCAGTAGATGCAGTTGTAATCCTTTTGCAGTTGCTCCCAGTTGCGTATTGTTCCCAAGTAGTTGCCTAATGTTATTTTTCCTGTTGGTTGAACGGCACTGAATACCGTCTTTTTTGCCTGTTCTTCCATAAATTTACCTCTGTTGAAAACAAATTTCTTATTTTTTATTGTAACACTTGCGCCACTGCCTGTCAACAACAGCGACGTTTGTGAAATCAAGTTGACACTACAGTCCAACGCACTTATGTGTTCGGAAAGGCTTTCTTTTGTTACTTACAAAAGAAAAAGGCGACAGAAAACTGTCGCCTGCCGTTTTGCGAAAATTACTTGACGTGCTTGGCAATGAAGGGAGGAAGATTTTCCTTGGAGGAACTTGCCGTGATGACAAATTGCACGTCAAATTCTTTACCTATTTGTTCCAGACCGTCGTACAAAACGCCCAACTCGCTTACGTTGCAATCCAACAGTCTGGTGATGCCGTCTATGAAAACTTTTTCTATGTCGAAGTTTGCGGCGAGCATTCCCTTAATGAAGGAAACGATGTCTTTTTGGCTGTTCAGTCCGTAGTGTGAGGCGTCCACAAGACGGATGTTTCTTGCCAGGTCGTGAATACGGTTGTTGCTTCTGTCAAGATACACCACAACTCCCTTTGCCGTTTGTGCCGTCCGGTTGGCAAGATCCACAATCTGCTTTGTTTTGCCGGTGCCTTTTTCGCCGTAAATTACCTGAATCAATGTTTTGTCCTCCAAAATGTTTTAGTACAAGAGAAAACTCTCGAGTTTCTATTATTCTATACCATATCCCTGCAAATTTCAAGGCTTTTTGTACAAATACACCGTGAAAAAGTGGCTTTTTTTGCCTTTACCCGACGTCAGCGCATCAACGCAAGGGTAGCGGCAAGAATCATTCCGCCGATTGCAATTTCGCCGTTTGGTCGGCAAGGCGCAACGCCTCCACCATTTCGTCGATGTTTCCGTTCATGAAACTGTCGATGGAATACAGCGTCAGCCCTATGCGATGGTCGGTTACACGTCCCTGCGGGAAGTTGTAGGTGCGTATACGTTCGCTTCTGTCCCCCGTGCCTACCTGACTTCTGCGGGCGGCGGCGTATTCGGCATTGGCTTGCGTCTGATAGTAGTCGTACAGTTTGCTTTTGAGAATGGCAAACGCCTTTTCTCTGTTTTTGATTTGGCTTCTTTCGTCCTGACAGTTTACCACTATTCCCGTGGGAAGATGCGTCAGTCTTATTGCGCTTTCCGTCTTGTTGACGTGCTGTCCGCCTGCGCCGGAAGAACGGTAGGTGTCCACCTTGACGTCCTTGTCGGCAATTTCAATGTCCACGTCGGGGGCTTCGGGCAACACCGCAACGGTGATGGTGCTGGTGTGTATTCGTCCCTGACTTTCCGTGTCCGGCACACGCTGCACACGGTGTACGCCGCTTTCAAACTTAAACTTGCTGTATGCGCCTTCCCCCACTACCATGAAGGAACCTTCTTTCAGCCCGCCAAGTTCGTTTTCTTCGATGTTTATCTCTTCCACCTTCCAGTGGTTTTTTTCCGCAAACATGTAGTACATGCGACGTATTTCGTTGGCAAACAACGCCGCTTCTTCTCCGCCTGCGCCTGCCCTTATTTCCACTATTACGTTTTTGTCGTCGTTGGGGTCCTTGGGAAGCAACAACACTTTCAGTTGTTCCTGCAACTCCTCACGGCGTTTTTTGTCGGAAGATATTTCTTCACGCAACATTTCCAGCATTTCCTTGTCATTTTCCGTTTCGGCAAGTTGCAATGCCTCCGAAAGATTGCTTTCCACCTTCCTGTACTGCTCGTAGCACTCCACAATGGGGGTAAGGCTGCTGTGCTCCTTGACGAGTTTTTTCCAACTGTTGTTGTTGGCAATTACCTCCGGTTTGACTATCTCTTCCGTAAGAAAGTTGTACCTCTCCACGATTTTTTCCAGTTTTTCCGTCATATTTTACCTCGTTATTTCACGTTGGCGACAACTATCCTGTCGCAGTTGCCGTAATCCTTGATAACTTTGATGTTGCAAAAAGCCTCCGAAAGCAGTTGCGTTACTTCCTGAGCCTGATTGTAGCCTATTTCCAGCACGATAGCGCCACCCTTGCAGAGATGTGCGGGGGCGTCCTTTGCCAGAACACGGTAGAAATCCAATCCGTCCTCGCCGCCGTCCAGCGCAAGGTGAGGTTCGTGATTTTTGACGTTGTTTTCCAAAGTGGGAATAACGTTTCTTTCCACATAGGGCGGATTGCTTACGATAATGTCAAATTTACCGACGATGTTTTCAAACATGTCCCCCTGCACAAGTTCCACCTTGGCTTTGAGATTTTTGGCGTTGACTTTTGCCACCTTCAAAGCCGCAGGGCTTACGTCGGAAAGCGTAACGCTGCACCCCTTTTCCAAAGCGACGGTGATGCCTATTGCGCCGCTTCCGCAACACATATCCAGCACTTTGCTGTTGTTTGCGGCAAGTTTGATTGCCTGTTCCGTTACCAATTCCGTTTCCGGACGAGGAATAAGCACGTCGGGATTGACGGCAAAAGTCCGTCCGTAAAATTCCGTGTTGCCCAAAACATACTGCAACGGTTCGCCTTGGGCAATGCGCTGTGCGTACTTTTGCAGGCGAATCGTCCAGCCGAAGGGAATTTTCAAATCCTTTTGCAAGTCGCTGCGTTTGATGTTGAGTACCGAACAAACCAACCAGTCCATGTCGGATTTTTCCATTTTCTGAGCAATGCCGCTTTGTTGCAGTTGTTCACGAAACTGTTGCAAAGTTATTGCCTCGGGAAAATGCACTTCCGGTATCGTGGGGTCTGCGTCCATTTCCAGCACCTTGTTGAAAGAACATATCGCCACTTCGCACATGCTGTCGTCGGGCTCACGGGTGGTGAGTTTCTGAAACTGTTTGCCCAACCATTTGAGGGGACGGAAAAGCACAAAGTTGCTTCGTGCAAGCAACATCAGCATTTCGTAACTGACGCCTGCAGTGACGGGCAAAAGGGCAATTTTGAGCAAAGCACGCAACCACCAGTTTTCCTTTTCCACAAAGGCGGTGAAACCGCACAGTACGCACACCACGTCCAGCACCATCATAAGCACCACCGAAAGCACCACCACAAACACAATGAAACTTGTGCCACAACGGTCGTGGTATCTGCTGCACTTTTGTACGTTTTCCACGGTCAGAGGCATTTCCGCTTCGTAGCAGGCAATGGTCTTGTGTTCGGCACCGTGGTACATAAACACACGTTTTATTTCCCTTATGCGGGAAATGGAAGCCATGTAGGCGATGAGAACAGCCATCTTGCACACGCCCTCGATGAGCGATTTTAGCCAGGCGTACTGCGTTTCGTCCAACTTGGTGAGGGCAAAAATACCCGTGGTAACGCCTGTGGGAAGCAAAATGAACAACGCTATTGCCAGCAACAATCCCAACAGAAAGGAAAACACCATCATGCCGCCCATTTTACCGTCGGATGTGTCCACTTCCTCCTCCGCCATTACTTCGGCGGATTTGCCTATTATTCTGAACCCTTCCACCATGGAAATTACCAGATTGACGACGCCACGCAAAAAAGGTACCTTTCTGTACCACGGTTTTTTTGCAGACAAACGTTTGGTTTCCACACGGATTTGTCCCGATTCGTCCCTTACGGACAAAGCCATACTGCTTTCGCCACGCATCATGACGCCTTCTATTACGGCTTGTCCTCCGATTTTAGTTTTCATATCTTCTCCATTACATTACAATACAGGCGACAAAACGCTTTTGTCGCCGAAGAAAGCAGGAAAGCCTGCATTTTTTGTCAGAATTTCAGGTCGTAGTTTACAACGTCGCCACGGTCGATGACTTGTTTCATTTTTTCCACCAGCGTGGCAATTTTTTCCTCGCAGGGGTCGTACAAGAATATCTTTTCGCACTTCGGGGACAAAAACTCGTACAAAGAATTTTCAAACACCAACAAAGGCGTGTCGGTGTGTTGCATTGCCAACTCTATTGCGGAATCGAAACTGTCCACAAACTGCGTTTCGGGAAACACTTTCAGTAACTCCTGCTGACGGGCGAAATTGCCCACCACAAGCGACGCAACGGCGTATTCTTGGTGAAAATAATTGTCGGCGCAACTTTTGGCTTTGTCGTAGTCGGTGTTTACCTGATAAAACAAACTGTCGCCTATCACGTTGTTGTAGGACAACAACGGCACGAAATTGTTGTTACCCACGGCACGGAAAAGTTCTTCGGTGGTGTCGTAGCACAAAATGGCGTCCACGTTGTCCAACTTGTCAAGGCAACTGCCGCTTACAATACGCAACGAGTAGCCGTGTTTTGTCAACTCCTGCAACAAGCGGGATACAAACATATACTTGTCGGCAAGGCTCAACACAAAATCGTTGTTGTTGACGTACAACGCCACAATGTTGGTTTTTCCCGTTGCAATGTGCCGTGCGGAAAAATTGCAGGTGTAGTTGAACATGTTTACTACCTGCAACACCTTTTTCTTTGTTGCCTCGCTTATACGCTTGTCGTCACGGTTGTTTAGCACGTAGGAAACGGTAGCGATGGAAAGCCCCGCTTCACGGGCTATGTCTTTTATTGTAACTTTCTTGTTCATAGTAAGATTATACCCACTTGTAAGATAATTGTCAACACCAGCCGACGGCGAAGGAATTTTTTTCCGCAAAAGACGCAAAAACGCCTTTTTACCTGCCTAATCTGCAAAAAGCAGTTTTCGGTGTACGGAATTCTGCTGTACCGTGGCAAGTAGCCTCTCTTACAAAACACAGGGTGTCTGAAAGTATTGCAACGGCAAACAGATTCGCCAAAAAAAATGTGAAAAAACGCCGATTTACAAAACAAATTGAAATATAGAGCAAATCTGAAAGTGTCAACGTGTCTTTAACAAGACCAACAACCCGAAACGAGACGCACGGGAAAGGTACGGCATATTCCGCAGGCAACTTGAAAAAAGCGACTACGCAGTGAAAACACGGTGTTTTTCCGTTGCTTTGTCGCAAAAATACGCTACCGTAACAAAGTTTTTGCTACCTGATGAATTTTGACGCAAAGAAATTTCACTTTGCGCCATCCCTGCGCAAAACTGCCGGTATTGTAAGAAAAATCAATTTTAGGTCGAAGAAAAATCCCCGTTTGGACAGGTAGGCAAGTTCCTGCCGTTGTCTTTCCCCCGTTTCGTAGGTGGCGTTGCTCCTGCCGTACACCTGCCAGTAGCCCGTCAGTCCGGGTTTCACCGAAAGCAATTTTTCCTGCTGATAGGGGGTGAAATTGTCCAGTTCCGCCTCCGTTATCGGACGAGGTCCCACTACGCTCAATGTGCCGAAAAGTATGTTGAAAAGTTGCGGCAATTCGTCGAGGGAAGTTTTCCGCAAAAATCTGCCCACTTTGGTTATTCGTGGGTCGTTGTCCAACTTGCGTTCCCTTTCCCACCGCTGTTTCTGCTGTGGTGTGAGGTACTTGTCGATGTTGCTTTCGGCATCGGCAACCATTGTGCGGAATTTGTACACAAAAATGCTTTTGCCTTTTTTCCCAACACGTTTGTCGCAAAACACCACTTTGCCTTTGGAAGAAAACGCCACAGCCAACGCCAGCACGGCAAACAGCCATGAAAGCAAAATTATCATCACAAAGGAAGACACGATGTCGAAACACCGTTTGAAAAATGCGTAGACTTTTCCTCCCTTGACCACTATCTCTTCCTGTTGAACCATGTTTTTCTCCCTGCCGTTTTCGGCATGTTTTTTCCTTTGTAAGTTGCCCGACAACGGGGAAACATTGAGGCAAACGGCTTGTTTGCAGACATCTGTTGCCGACAAAAAGCACTGTATTTGCCTTTCTTGCGAAGTATCGGCAACCAAGGCGTCGCCGTACAAAAAATTTTGATTATCCTTTACGTACCGTTGCATTTTACCCGTGAGCGTTTCCTCTGTTTTTACCGCTGCCGCATTTGACGGCGGTGTTAAAACGACTCCCCTCGCACAAATTTTGGCAAAAAATTTTGCGAGATAAAACGGTTTGATAATAGTTTGTCAAATTCGACAAAAACCGACAGCGTTTTTCCGTCAAATTGCCTCTTTTTTGTCTTTAAGGTTGGCAAAAGGTAGTTGATTTAGTATAATTACATCACATTAAACACAGGAGGTGGAAAATGAAGTGTGCAATCATCGTCAACAGCCTTTCCGGCAACAGCATGCTGGTAGATGTGAAAGGTTTGACGGAAGTTTTCGGAAAAGACGCCGACATCATCTACATAAAGGAAGACACCGTGCTGAAAGACCTTTCCGCCTACCAAAGAATAGTGGCATGCGGTGGCGACGGCACACTCAATTCCGTGATAAACTGCAAACTTTCCCCTTCGGCGCAGTTGTTTTACCTGCCCTACGGCACATTCAACGAAAGTCAGCACAATGCCACACAGTCCCCCCGACTGACGGAATTGGGAAAAATAGGCAAACGCTACTTTTCCTACGTGTGTGCTGCGGGAATTTTCACGCCTCTTGGGTACACCGTGTCGCCGGAGAAGAAAAAACGCTACAAAAGGTGGGCGTATTTCAGCAAAATTCTGAAAGAATACCGTGTCCACCGCATAAAGGCGCAGTTTTCCTTGGACGGAAAACCTTTCGAGGGGGAATACGCTTTGCTGATGGCAATAGATTCCCAACGCTGTTTCGGCTTCAAGTTTAACAAAATGTACCGACAGAACGACGGTTTGTTGCACTTTCTTGCCATAAAAGCGCCGTCCAAAAACGGTTTTTTAGGTGCGGTGCAACTGTTCTTTCCCCTGTTTAGAACCTTTTTTGTAGGGTTTAATAAACCGCACTTTTCCAAAAACATCATTTTTTGCCCCGTCAAAAACGTGCCGTTGAATGTGGAAAGGACAGACTTTAACGTGGACGGCGAAAAAATCACGGTGGAAGGCAAAACGGAAATAAAGGTTTCCCACTGCCGATACAAGTTGGAAATTGTAAACAGAGCGCAGTGGCAACAAATGCAAAAGCAACTCAAAACAAGCAATGACTGACAGCAACGCCCTGCCGCTTTTGCGTTTTCGTAACCACGTTCGGCACCTTTAAGAGATTAGCCACCCAAAGGCGTGAAAAAATGTTTTGCATTTGCAAATTACTCTTTGCCCTGCCCAAAGTACGGGCGTTTTGCCTTGCAATGCTACTTTGACGGTAGCGACGATTTCTTTGTGCAAAATTCTTTACATCAATAAAAACAGCAACGGTTCCGTGCAATGGCACGGGGCTGTTTTTGTTTTAAGGTGTTTACTTGTCGGTTATTGCAAAGTAGTAGTCCTGCAATCTGTGCGCTTCCAACGCAATGTCGTAGCCGTACAACGCCGTTTCGGCAGGTTCAGGTTGAGGTTGGCGCAACATTTCATCCAACTGCGCCGCCCAAAGAGAAGCGTTGCCCAAAGGCAAAAATCTGACGTATCCGCCCACGTCCACTTCCTGCGTTACCGTGTCGGCAAGCAGACATTTATTTCCGCAGGACTGTGCCTCTACCGCCACAAGGGGCAAGCCTTCGAAGCGTGAAGTCAGCACAAACACGTCGAAATGGGCGTAGCACTTTTCCACATCCTGCCTTTCGGGAAGAAACAATATTTTTTCGGGGGCAATTTTTTGCGCATATTTTTGCAATGCCTTTTTGTCCCTGCCCTCGCCCACCAGCACAAGTTGCACGTCACAGCGCCGTTTAAGCAGTTGTTTGAACACGTCCAGCAGAAAAAACAAATTCTTCTGAAAGACAAATCTTCCCACAAATCCCACCGTTGGCACACTGTTGCCGGGGCGTTTGACGTAGCGGAATTTTTGTGTGTCGATGGCGTTTTTGAGCAGAAAAGCACTTTCGGCATGCTTTCCGTACAACCATTGAATACTTTTTTGACTGCAACCTGCAAGATTGGTGGCGTACAGCGTGCTGAAATGCTTCAAAATGCTTTTTGCCACAAAAGCCACCCCTTCCTGCGGATGCGTTGTGGAATGGGCGTGGCACACCCTCACTGCAACGCCTGCACGTTTTGCCGCTTTCAACGCAAAAACCGAACGTGTCGTCATGTGAGCATGCACAATGTCGTAGTTGTTTTGTCGGAAATACTTTTCCAGAGTTTTGACTGCACTCGGCTTGAAAATGTTGGGAAAGTGAAAGACTCTTCCCCCAAAAGAGGCTATTTCCTCATCGTAAGGTCCCGCCTCATAGGTGAAAAAGTCAAACTGCACCTTGGTGCGGTCGATGTGTCGGTAGTAGTTCATCACACAACTCATCACGCCGCCCTGCGCACTGCCGATAACCTGCGCCACACGCAAAAAATTTTTCACCTTTCACCTCAGATATTGTAGGCGTCGCACACCGTTTGCGTGTCGCCCAGCATTTTCACCTTGCCGTTGTCCAACCACAAAACACGGTTGCACATTTCCCGTATCTGTTCCATGGAGTGGGACACAAACAGCACCGTTGTTCCTCCGCCCATAAGTTGGCGCATACGCTGCTTGCACTTTTCCTGAAAGTTTGCGTCCCCCACAGCCAGAATTTCGTCCACAATCAGTATGTCGGGATTGACCAGCGTAGCCACGGAAAACGCCAGCCTCATCATCATTCCCGACGAGTAGTTGCGCACAGGCACGTTCATGAACCTTTCCAACTCGGCAAAACTAACTATCTCGTCGTACTTTTCCTGCAAAAACTTTTTGTCAAACCCCAAAATTGCGCCGTTGAGAAAGACATTTTCCCGTCCAGTCAGTTCGTTGTCGAAACCGGACCCCAATTCCAGCATGGGGGCGATTGTTCCGTTGCACACCACGTCGCCCTTGGTGGGGGTAAGTATGCCGGAAATGACCTTCAACAAAGTGCTTTTCCCCGAACCGTTGCGTCCCACGATGCCCAGCACTTCGCCCTTTTTGACGGAAAAAGACACGTCGGACAACGCCCAGAATTCCTTGTAGTTGATGTCCCCCTTGACCTTGCGAGTTACAAATTCCTTAAGGGAAAATGCACGGTTGTCCATCAGCCGAAACTTCATGGAAACGTTGTCTACCCTGATGGCTTGGTCGGCAGACAACTGTACGTCGAGGTGTTTTTTTACCTTCGGGAAAGCGTTTACTTTAAGTTGAGAATTCATTTTTGCACCTCAGATGTACATTACAAAATTGTTTTGCGTCTTGCGGAACACAAATCCGCCCACAAGAAGCATTATTATTGCGCTTGCCAGACACCAAACAAACCGTGAAGGGTCGGGAGAAACGCCCTGCATAATGCAGGTGCGCACAAAATCGATGAAGTGAAACAGGGGGTTTGCCGTTTGCACCCACGAAAACTGCACGGGAATGATATCCGCAGGATAAAACACCGGCGTGATGTACATCCACAGCATGCACACCACTCCCCACAAAAACTGCGTATCACGGAAAAACACCATTGCCGAAGCCAGCAACAGTCCCAAACCGTAGCAGAAAATTGCCATGCACGCAAAGGCGAAAAGTATCAGAATCCACGATACGGTGGGGAAAAGTCCGTTGATGAACACTATCAGAAACAGCGGAATCAACGCCAAAGCAAAGTTGATGGAGGAAGACACCGTGCGTGTCAGCGGATAGATGTACTTTGGCACAAACACTTTCGTTATCATGTGAGAGTTGCCCACAATGGACGTGAGGCACATGTTGCAACACTCCGTAAAGTAGTTGAACATTGTTACGCCTATCACAAGGTAGGCGGTGTAGTTTTCTATCTGCCCCCAACTGCGAAATACATTGGAAAACACAAAGTAAAGCACAAAGGTGGTAAGCAACGGGTTGAGAAAACTCCACAAAACGCCCAACACGGAACGCTTGTACTTGGTTTTGAAATCTCGTGCCACAAGTTGATTTATCAGAAAACGGTACTTTGTCATGTCGGCAAAGCAATTCATAACAAAATTTGTGCCGTTTCTGCGGTAGCGCACAACGGCGACGACAAGCCCTGTGGCAACTACCGCAAAACCTGCAAGCACAATCCACCAGTAATTTGCGCCCAACCAAACGAAATCCTGTCCCTGAACGGAAAGGTTGAGGGCAACGTTTGTTTCCGTTACGCCGTCGGAAAGGAAAAATCCTTCGTGAGGAGCAACACGGTAGAGGGGCGTCCAGCCGTCGCATTGCACGGTGAGAAGCAGTTGCGTGTTTGCTTCCTGCAAAGGTTGGTCAAAGTCAATTTGACTTACGAAATTGCCGTTACCAAGCGTTGTCTGTTGTTGCGCAAGCACTTGCCCGTTGTCCGCACGGGAAAGCGTCATGGTAACGGTGGCTGTTTGCGTAAGTTGGGCGCTTTTCCACCCTAAACAAATTTTTTGCACACGCTGAACGGTTGTGGTGAAACGCTGGTAAAGCACATCCCTCTGTTCGTAGGGGGCTTGAACGCAGTTGAATTCCTGTTCCAGGGAAAATTCGCCGTCGGAAGGGCGATAATACAGTTGCTGTCCCATAAGAAAATACAGCGCAGTGGCAATAAGCATGTAGGCAACAAGCAAGCCTACAAACCAAAAAGCAATTTTCTTTTTGGATAGTTGTACGTTTTGTTTCATAATTCTCCGAATACAATTTGTTTTGTGCTTTATTTGTACCATGCATTGCTTAAAATAAGTTAAACATTACGCAAACAAAAACATTGCAAACACAAACCGACGCATCAGCAGGTTGATTTATGTAGATTTCCCGCATTTGTGCAACAGTTCACGTTTGCCTTTGCAAATTGTATTTAATATTCTTGTAAATTTGAAAGTTAATTATAACAAAAAGTTGCAATATGTCAACAAATTGCACCCTACGCATTTTTGATGCTGCCCCAAAATTTTCCTAAGCGTGTTGAACAAATAAACCGTTTTAACAAAAAATGAAAAAGCAACGGCGAAAAAATAGCGAAAGTAACTTTCAAAAGACGTATCGCATGCAGGCAAAAGCGGTTTTGACCTTTTGAAAACAAGAAAAACGGCAAAAACTTTGTTTTACACTGTGAAAACACTGTAAAATACAAAATTTTTACAAACGGTACAAAAAAATCGCAACAAAAAAAACGCAGGCTGTAAAACCTGCGTTTCGTGTCTGCATCAAACCGTTACTTCTTTTCCGAAAGAATAGTGACGATTTCCTGCAACAGTTGTTCCTGCGTTTTGGGCGCATTTTGCTTGGCTTGTTCTTCGGCAAGACGCTGCTCTTCAAGAAGTTGCGCACGGCGTTGTTCTTCCAAAGCACGAATTTCCCGACGTGTTTTGCCCTGTTTGCGAAATTCTTTCAGTTGCTGTTTGGAAAAAGGCGATTGCTTGTTGACTGCGCTCTTCACTTCATGGCTGGCGTCCTTAATTTTGTTGAACATGCGCACAATGAGAAACAGCACTATCGCTACCAACAAAAAGTTGATTATTGCACTGATAAATGCGCCCCAATCGATGAAAATGGACTTTGTCATGTCCAACGTTGCAGTAGCGTTGCCGTTTGCGTCCAATTCCCACACTTTGACAAGCGGTGTGTACATTTTGCTGAGAGCGTCTGTATCTCCGCCACAAATGTAAAAAATTACGGTGTTTATGATTGGTTTGAGAATGCCGTTGGACAACGCCGTTACTATTGCAGTGAATGCCGCCCCGATAATGGTACCGACTGCCATGTCCATAACGTTGCCACGGGAAATAAATTTTTTGAATTCTCCGAAAAAGTTTTTCATATTTATGTCCTTTGTGTTTTTGCAGATTGTACCACAAAAAAACGACTTTGGCAAGACTTTGTGTAACTTGCAAAAGCGAAAACGTCACAACTGCTTTTGACCAACCGCATTTTAAGCAACTACCCTTCCGCACGCAACTTTTCCAGATGTATCCATGTGCAAACCGCCGAAATAAACTGACTGTTTGTGGGAGCGTAGTTTTCGTCAAACACATGACAACGAAAAAGATTGTTGATTTGCGCAAGATGACCTGCCTTGTAGCACTCGCAAATGCTGTGCCGAATGCTTCGCTCCACTCGGCACGCCGTTGTGCAAAAATGCAATGCAATTTTGTTGTACAAATCTTTACACAGCGAGTTTTCTTCGCCGTATCTTATTACAATACCCTGCTTGAGATATTTTGTTCCGCACAAATTGTACTTGAAACCCAACACGAACAACAGCATTTCAGCGACGCTTTCGATGTCATGACTTTTGACATATTCCACCGCCTTTGTAACTTCCCAGTCTGTAAATGTTTTCATTTTCTATTCTCCTTTGTTGCACAAACATTATATAACAAACTTTTTTGCAACGCAATACTTTTGAACAAATATTTTACTTGTTACGACACTTTTTTGCATTTTTTTTGATGTTTTGCGAGTGTTTTTAAGCATTTTTTACTTTTGAACAAATGTTCAGCGTTTTTCGAGATAGTATTTTGAATTGAAAATTACTCATCCGAAACAACGTTTGTTGTCTTGAAAGTTCCATACGCATTGCAAAACAAGCATGGTTAGATAAACACTTCCGTACAAAGTTTTTGTCTACACAAACCAGCAGAAACGGAACAAGAGCGTGACTTTGAAAAGCAATATTTCAGGCAAGGAAAAGTGCGTGGAAAACATACGCATTTGTTAGAGGAACGGGACGTTTCACGGTAAAGCCTATTGCCGACAAGACGGGCGTTTTCAACGTAATTTTACGCTATCTGTGAGATAATGAACAAAATGTTCTATATACGGTAAAGCACCACAAACCAAGTAAACAAAATGCAAGTCTGAAAATTGCAGCATTGTTGGAAAAAGGGAAAATATTTCAGGTTAAACGTCATCACCGCCCACAAATTGATCGCAACTGTACCCTCAACTTCTTGTGATAGAAACGGGACGACAAAAATATGTACGATTATGAGAGGAACGGGACGTTTCACGGCAAACCCTATTGCCGACAGGACGGGCGTTTTCAACGTAATTTTCTGCTATCTGTAAAAAAGGCACAGTACGCCAACACTACTTGGAATAAAGCCAAAAAAGCCGTGAGCCTGCTGTCAAAAGAGCAACTTAACAACAAACATTTGCCTCAACAAACAAAAACTTTCACGGCAAATTGCCTGCAAAGGTAACGTTTTGAAAAAATCAGGCAAAAGCGTTGTTCAAATAGTTGTGAAAATAGGAAATTTTTGTTGACAAAGAAAAATTTATCTGCTACAATAAGTAGGCTTTTGACAGTAGCAGGGCGATTTTTGCCTACCAATGTCGGGAAAGCAATGTGGCGGCGTAGCTTAGATGGTTATAGCGGCCGGTTCATACCCGGCAGGTCGTTGG